>JGI1201J43222_100073_pt1 | contig 38375 bp, 30 predicted proteins | sample MastesBC008_FD_43222 | JGI IMG/M metagenome (IMG submission 43222) | reverse complement strand
ACTCCTAACTCCTAACTCCTAACTCCTAACTCCTGACAAATGATAACTGATAACTCTAAATAAAAAAATAAATGCTTATTTGTACAATTAAGTCGATAAAATAATTATTCATTCCCTTGTTGCACTAGTCCTATGACCGCCACATCCCCTTCACCTTTTTCTCCTGAACAGATTGCTAAAGAAGGTTTAAAACCTGAAGAATATCAAGAAATAGTCCGGCGACTTGGACGACACCCCAATAAAGCCGAACTGGGAATGTTTGGGGTCATGTGGTCCGAACATTGTTGTTATAAGAACTCGCGCCCTCTGCTCAAACAATTTCCCACAACTGGCGATCGCATCTTAGTTGGACCTGGAGAAAACGCTGGTGTGGTCGATTTAGGTAATGGGCTACAACTAGCATTTAAAATTGAATCCCATAATCACCCTTCCGCAGTAGAACCATTTCAAGGTGCAGCTACAGGTGTAGGCGGTATACTTAGAGATATTTTTACCATGGGCGCTCGTCCGATCGCAGTCCTCAACTCTTTGCGCTTTGGTTCCCTTGAAGATGTTAAGAACCAAAGATTGTTTCATGGAGTAGTTGCAGGTATTGCCCATTATGGTAACTCTGTGGGAGTACCTACCGTTGGCGGTGAAGTGTACTTCGATCCTGCTTATTCCGGTAATCCTTTAGTTAATGCAATGGCTTTGGGGTTAATGGAAACACCAGAAATCGTTAAATCTGGTGCATCTGGGGTCGGTAACCCAGTATTATATGTTGGTTCGACCACCGGTCGTGATGGTATGGGTGGAGCTAGTTTCGCCAGCGCTGAACTTACTATTTCATCAATGGATGATCGCCCAGCAGTACAAGTAGGAGATCCTTTCTTAGAAAAATCTTTAATTGAAGCTTGTTTGGAAGCATTTAAAACCGGTGCAGTTGTTGCAGCACAGGATATGGGAGCAGCCGGTATTACCTGTTCTACGTCAGAAATGGCGGCGAAAGGTGGGGTCGGTGTTGAATTCGACTTAGATAAAATACCGGTACGCGAATTCGGAATGACTCCCTATGAATATTTGCTTTCCGAATCCCAAGAAAGAATGCTATTTGTAGCACAGAGAGGAAGAGAGCAAGAATTAATTGATATTTTTCAGCGCTGGGGACTTCATGCAGTAGTTGCAGGGGAAGTAATTTCCGAACCAATAGTAAAAATTCTGTTTGAAGGTGAAGTTGCAGCAGAAATTCCCGCCGATGCATTAGCAGAAAATACACCTTTATATCATCGAGAATTACCAGCAGAAACACCAGAATATGCAGTCAAAGCCTGGGAATGGGATGTTAATTCCTTACCACATTGCACGGTATCCGGGATCAAAATTGAAGAAGAAAGACATACCTGGAATCAAGTATTGTTAGCTCTTTTAGATACTCCTAACATCGCATCCAAAAGTTGGGTTTATCGTCAGTATGACCATCAAGTACAAAATAATACCGTAAAATTACCTGGAGGCGCAGATGCTGCTGTTATTCGCCTGCGTCCCTTAGAAAAAAATAATGATTCTTCATCCCCAGATGCGGAGGTAACCCCAAGTGGAGTTGCAGCAACAGTAGATTGTAATTCTCGCTATGTGTATCTCGACCCTTACGAAGGTGCAAAAGCTGTTGTCGCCGAAGCTGCTCGGAATTTGAGTTGTGTAGGAGCCCAACCCTTAGCAGTGACCGATAACTTAAATTTTGGTAGCCCCGAAACAGCCATTGGTTATTGGCAATTAGCATTATCTTGCCGTGGTTTAGCAGAAGGTTGTCAAGAATTGTCAACACCTGTTACCGGCGGAAATGTTTCTTTGTACAACGAAACTTTAGATGCTGATGGTAATCCCCAAGCAATTTATCCCACTCCTGTGGTGGGAATGGTAGGATTAATACCAGATTTAACTAAAACTTGCAGCCAAGCATGGGGTGAAGTTGGTGACTTGATATATCTTCTGGGATTACCAACTAACAGCCAAAGAGATCCCAAACTTACCCTTGGGGGATCGGAATATTTGGCAGCTATTCATCATATTGTTGCTGGAAGACCCCCGCAAGTAGATTTTGAATTAGAAAGGAAGGTTCAGCAAGCTTGCCGTCATGGTATCGATGTGGGCTGGATCCATTCGGCTCACGATTGTGCTGAGGGTGGTTTAGTTGTCGCCCTTGCAGAATGCTGTATTAATAGTAAGTTGGGTGCAGAAATTACCTTAGAAATTGCTCCTGATAACTCTACACGTTGGGATGAAATACTTTTTGCTGAAGGTGGGGCGAGAATTATCGTTTCTGTATCTGCGAACCAACAAGAAACTTGGGAATCTTACTTGCAAGAAAATCTTGGACAAAATTGGCAGAAATTGGGCACAGTAGCAGATTGCGATATTGGTTTGCGAGTTTTAAACGCCGATAAACAAACCTTAATTCAGGCTGGTATCGAAAAAATGAGCAATCATTATTACAATTCAATCCCCAACCGTATAGCACTTAAAAGTATAGAAGATACTACACCTGCAAGCTAGGCGATCGCATATTGGGTATGGGAAAATGAATTAACCCATTACCCATTATTCAGTTAACAGTTATCAGTTAACAGTTATCAGCTTTAATCAATAAATTACTCATTACTGTGCGCTGTCGCGCCCTGCATTAGCAAAGCGTGACCGCAAGGTCATTACCTACGGTACGCTGACGCTAGCTGCGCTAACATTACTCATTACTCATCACCAATTACCAATTATCATCTAAGTATAAATATTTGCCTAATTTCAAATTTACTTGTTTATGGTGACCATGATTGCGATACTGTTTTAATGGAAGGTTAAGTTTTTTTTAAATTGTTTGCATTTATTTGATTCAGTACTCCCATTTATTGACTTGACATCCAGAACAGGAGCAGAGCTAGCATGATTCCCCGTCCATCTACCGCTAAAGAACAATTGCATAACTCTCATAATCTCTCAGAATCGCAGCAAGTTACAGAAAATCCAAAAATTACAGAAGAGCAACAAATCATACACCAACAAGAACGTCCCGATAAACCGGAAGAAGCTTGTGGTGTTTTTGGTATCTATGCACCAGAACAAGATGTAGCTAGGCTTACTTATTTTGGATTATATGCCCTACAACACCGGGGTCAGGAATCTGCTGGAATTGCAACCTTTGAATCTCAGAAAGTCCATTTACATAAGGATATGGGCTTAGTTTCCCAAGTTTTTAATGAATCTATTTTAGATGAACTGCCTGGTAATATTGGCGTTGGTCACACTCGTTACTCAACTACTGGTTCGAGTCACAAAGCTAACGCCCAACCTGCTGTAGTTGAAACCCGTTTGGGTAAAATTGCTTTAGCGCATAACGGGAACTTAGTCAATACATTAGATTTGCGATCGCAATTACTGGAAGATAATCATAACCTAGTCACCACTACTGACTCAGAAATGATTGCTTTAGCGATCGCTCAAGAAATTAATAAAGATAAAAATTTAGATTGGTTAGAAGGAACGGTTCGAGCTTTAAAGCGATGTAAAGGGGCTTTTAGTTTAGTTATTGGAACTCCAGAAGGTGTAATGGGTACGCGGGATCCCAATGGGATTCGTCCTTTAGTAATTGGTACCTTACCCGGAAATCCGGTGCGGTATGTTCTGGCTTCTGAAACTTGCGGTTTGGATATAATTGGGGCAGAATTTTTGCGAGATGTGCAACCAGGAGAGCTAGTTTGGATTACTGAGGAAGGTTTAGCTTCTTACCACTGGAACAAGCAAGAGCAACGTAAGTTATGCATTTTTGAAATGATTTACTTTGCCCGCCCTGATAGTATGATGCACAATGAAACTTTGTATAGCTATCGATTGCGATTAGGAAAACAACTAGCTGCGGAGTCTGCTGTAGATGCAGATTTTGTCTTTGGCGTTCCAGATTCTGGAATTCCTGCTGCAATTGGTTTTTCTGAAGCTAGCGGTATTCCCTACAGCGAAGGTTTAATTAAAAATCGTTATGTTGGGCGTACTTTTATTCAACCGACCCAGAGTATGCGCGAATCTGGTATTCGAATGAAACTTAACCCTCTTAAGGATGTCCTTGACGGTAAACGGGTAGTAATTGTGGATGATTCCATTGTTCGGGGTACTACCAGTCGGAAATTAGTCAAAGCTTTGCGGGATGCAGGGGTGTCAGAAGTACATATGCGTATTTCTTCTCCACCTGTGACCCATCCTTGTTTTTATGGGATAGATACCGATACCCAGGATCAATTAATTGCTGCGACAAAATCGGTCGAAGAGATTAGCGAACAAATTGGGGTGGATAGTCTTGCTTATTTGAGTTGGGAAGGAATGCTCAAAGCAACTCAAGAAGATACTAACACTTTTTGCTCTGCTTGCTTTACTGGGGATTATCCGGTTCCTGTTCCTGATCGACTTAAAGCTTCTAAGTTGATGTTGGAAGAAACAGCGGTTTGAGGATTGGTAACAGGTAATAGGTAATGGGTAATGGGTAATTGAGAATTATGATCAATCATTACCCGGACTACTTTAATCAAAGTCCTCGCAATATAATTGAAACCGATCGAGACTTAGATACTATGAGAGTGTGTTAGGTGCATAAATTTGAGTTATTAAAAATAACTTTTAGGAGCACCGCAACGCACCTCTAAATTTTTAAAGGGAGCATCAGTTTGAGAGTCGAGTATTAGTATTATAGGGCTACGTAATTAGGTTAAGAAATTTATAAACGCTAAAACTATGAGTGCTAAAAATTTGACTTGCACGTAGTCCTATACTGCTCTATACAAAAATCTCTGTTTTTGCTCCAACTAGAGAATCAACATATTCAAATAAAGACTCCATAAAATTGAAAGTGTCATCACAACCCTTGATAAATCCTTGATATAGCTTTTGCAAATCCGATTCACTATGGACTATCTTTTCGATTGTTTCTACTGCATGGTTAGCATGTTCCTCCTCACCAGTAGAGTCCAAGTGAATATCAAACCAAATCGTATTTTCTAATTGCTCTGAGAAAAGAGAAGAACAACTTTCTTGGATTAGGTCGATTTCATATGCACCTTCGACTTCAATCGCTAAAGAGTATCCCAAAGCGAAATAAATATCGCTTGTAAAACCCTTCAACATATCGTTAATAAATTTCTCCCCTACCTTGGGAAATTGGTTTACTTCCAAATCGCAATCTTCTATAAATTCTTTGAGCAAGTCAGAATGCAAACGAGGATGAGTTTCTTCCAACAGCATATTTTTGATATAACTACGCCAGTCGTTGTTATCGTATGCATTTAGTGACTGACGCATTGCTAAAAATAGACCACAAGATGAAGCGTGGTAGTAATCATTGAAAAATGCTTGAAATCCTTCTTTTGTGAGTTTTCCACTGAGCAAAGACGCATACATTCGATTTGCGATCACTGGATGTTCACAAACTTCAAAACGATGTATTCGATCTAAAAAATCTAGAGAAGCTACCCTGCGCTTTGATTTAATTCGACGACTGAGGATAGATTCCATTTTTTCAGTTAATAACAGGTTATTAATTGGCAAAATTTCACTATGTCGATCGCCGGATCTGGATTTCAAATCATTCATGAATCTTAATTTCATTATTCTCTACACGCAAAATTTTGTCCCTCAACAGTTATTAACCTGTTGAGATAAGAATTGATATGTGACATAAATGCCTTGTGGGGTATAAAAAGTAAGAAGCTTTAGTTATCTGACCTTTATAGACCTAGCGCCAGAACATTAAGAAAAACAAAAATCTTGCACAACAAAATTATTGTAATACATCTACAAGATGGATAACAACATCATTAGATTTTTCTTACTAATGATAAATATTATGTCTGTCTGTAAATGGATTATTAATTATTATTTATTAGTTGAAAATTTGTGATATGTAGTGTCCTTTATACTTAAAAAAGCACAGATTAGAATAATATGTCAAAAATTAAGATTGAAATTTTCTTACTCGAGGGAGAGAAGCACAATTAGAGGATGTTTAAAAAGTCATATTATTTACCTAATATATCTTGGTTTCCTTCAAATTCTCCGTTCACGCAGTGCGTACAATGGATTGGAGGACTTTTACCCCCTTTTTAAGGGTGTTGGGGGATATAAACAATGATTTTGGGCAATAAACGATACTTTCCAAACGTATCTTTTAAACCGATAGGAAGCTGACGACAAATAAATAGTATTCAAATCTTGTATTGAATCGCATTTTGACGTTTTAGTAATGATCTAACGTATCAAAAAAAATTAAAATTTGAAAAAATAAGAATTTAAAATCTCAGCCCGGAATTACATCACTATTATTTGTAATCAATATTGGCATAGAAATTTACATAAAATTTAAATGTATAAGGTGTCGCTCTAACTTGGTAATTTATACCCCCATAGAGCAATATGCTGTAAACATATACTGATTCATAATTTGACTTGAAGTTTAGGTAATGAGTTATGTTGGAAACATCTACATCTTCTCCAGTTGCCAAAATCTCTAAAGAAGAACGTACCTATTTCAAGCGTTTGGTAGATTATTCTCATGTAGATGCTTTACCGGAGATTTGGTCTTTAGCAGTCAAGAAATTTGGCGATAATGTTGCTTTACATGCTCCCCATATAGATTCGGGAGTGACTTTCACTTATGCTGAATTATTTGAGAAAATTCAGTCATTTGCTAGCGGTTTACAGGGTTTAGGAGTCAAAGCAGGGGACTGCGTTTCTTTGATAGCAGATAATAGTCCCCGTTGGCTAATAGCAGATCAAGGGATAATGACAGCTGGAGCAGTTAATGCTGTACGCAGTTGTCAAGCAGACCGAGAAGAATTACTCTACATTCTTGGGAATAGTGAAAGTACAGGGTTGATAGTAGAAGACGTCAAGACTTTTGAAAAACTGTACGAAGGTCTGACAGATTTACCTATAGACAAGGTAATTTTACTTTCAGATGAAACCCCTCCTGCGAACGATAATGTAAGAGTATTAAACTTTACTCAGTTGCTCGAACTTGGTGCGAAGACAAAACTACAACCAGTCAAAAAAAAGTACGAAGATTTAGCAACCTTAATGTATACTTCTGGAACTACGGGTAAACCTAAGGGAGTAATGCTTTCCCATGGTAATTTACTCCATCAAGTCAGAAATTTGGGAGTAGTAGTTCAGCCAGAAGTTGGAGATACCATCTTAAGTATTCTTCCTACTTGGCACGTTTACGAGCGTAGTGCAGAATATTTCTTACTTTCTCAAGGTTGTAAGCAAGTTTATACAAATTTGCGTTCGATCAAGAAAGATTTGAAAGAATTTAAGCCCCATTACGTTGTTTGCGTACCCCGTTTATTAGAATCAATTTACGAAGGAGTACAAAAACAATTTCGCGAACAACCAGCTGAAAAGCAAGGTTCGATTAGTAAGTTTTTGAATATTAGCGAGAAATATATCCAAGCACAGCGAATTACTCAGCAATTAAGCTTAGATCATCTCAACAGTTCATTTTCCCAGCGTTTAACAGCCATTGGACAAGCATCTGCGCTTTATCCCATGCACGTTTTAGCAGGACAGCTTATTTATAAAAAAGTTCGGGAAGCCACTGGGGGAAGAATCAAGCAAATGATTAGTGGTGGTGGTGCACTTCCCAAACATATCGATAATTTTTTTGAAATTATTGGTGTAGAAATTTTAGTTGGTTATGGTTTAACAGAAACTTCTCCTGTAACCCACGCGCGACGTCACAGGACTAATTTACGTGGCTCCTCAGGAAAGCCCATACCGGGGACAGAAACTAAAATCGTAGACCCCGAAACCCGCCAAGCTTTACCAATAGGAAAACAGGGTTTAGTATTATTGCGGGGTCCCCAAATCATGCAAGGCTATTATCAAAATCCTGAAGCAACAGCAAAAGCAATTGATACTGAAGGATGGTTTAATAGTGGCGATCTCGGTTGGGTAACCTCCTATCAAGACTTAGTTTTGACTGGAAGGGCAAAAGATACAATTGTATTAACCAACGGAGAAAATATCGAACCCCAACCAATTGAAGATGCTTGTCTGCGATCGCCATATATTGACCAAATAATGCTTGTGGGACAAGATAAAAAATTTATTGGTGCTTTAATTGTCCCAAATCTAGAAACACTGGAGCAATGGGCAAAAAATCAAGATTTAGAACTATGTTTACCAGAAGACAATGTTACGGAGGAAAGCAGTCAGAAAATTAACCTGGAGGGTAGAATGATCCAGGATTTATTCAGGGAAGAACTGAATCGGGAAGTGCGGAATCGTCCCGGTTATCGAGGCGACGATCGCATTGTACGATTCAAACTAATCTTAGAGCCATTTTCCAAAGAAAATGGCATGATGACACAAACACTGAAAATTCGACGACATGTTGTGGTAGAACATTATCACGATACGATTGAGCAGATGTTTGCCTGATAATATCTCTGAACAACCTAATTGAGTGAACGCGAAACTTTTATGGACGTCTCCAAATCTCAGCAACTAATTCTCAAACGCATTGTTAACGTCAAAGCAATTGTTACTCCTTTATGGAAAGAAGAAGTACAACAGCAATTGCAAACTCAGATTACCCAAACTGACCAGCAGTTAGAGCAGCTTGACGTCCAAGGACAACGAGCGATCGCCGAAGTCCAAAAGCAGAGTCTGCAACCACCCGGACCCCAAACAGCACAACAGATTGAAAATATTCAAACACAAGTAAATCAAAAGAAAAGTGAATTACTAGAACAGAAAAACCAAAGTTTACAAAATCTCCAGCAAGTACAATTGCTAGAGTTAGATCAAGAAGTTAACCAATTTCAGTTAGAAGGTTTTTACAGGGTCGAGAAGGGCGATAACCTGATTAGCAAAATGCAGGTAGAAATCGTTTTACGTGATGGTATTGTCGAAGAAATTCGTGGCGATATCTAATTTCAAATCACTTTCGAATATCGTTTTTTTTAATTGACAGTTTAGATGGAAAATTAAAATTTTTCTGTTTGCTGTCGAATAGTAGTAGAGACGTCCTTTCCGGGCGTCTCTTCGTTATTTAATTTACTTTCCAGATGTCTTTTATCTTTTTGATCTGCGTTCTTAAAGGTTTATGATTAAAAACTAACACTGTCAGAATATTACAAGAAGTAAAATTATCTTCACTTAGTCAATTCGCTCTTAACAAAATCATCAATACAAGAATAAGTTGAACGTGTAGCTCGCCCAACTTATTTTTAAATAATTCCTTAACCGGTTTGAACTTTTTGCGAGTATTTAATTCTTAATAGGTATAACGGAAAATAGCATCCCCTAAAGCTTTCCATGTCTGAGGACCAACTTTTCCATCTACTGTTATATTAGGAGCAGGCGCAGGAAAAGTTATATTATAGTTATTTTGAAACTCACTTACGATATCTGCTGTTTGACTATCATATTGAGCATCAAAGTCTATTAAACTACTAACAAGCTTGGGTTTGCCAGGTGTTTGACCAAACCAAAAAAGTGAAGATAATAATTGTTCGAGAAAACGAACATCGTCTCCATTATCCCCGTTTTTTAAATTAGGTAATGTCATGGTAATCTCTCTTGTTTTATTAACTTATTAGGTAGTGAAATGCTTTGCACTTACTATCCTGAACTGTAGAGATATAATAGTCACTAGTTTGAACTTATGCAGTTTTATTTTTTTAGGATAAAATTGGCTATAGATGTAAAATCATAAATAATTTTAAAAATATAAATAATTTGGGGAATTATAGTCTTTGATTCAGGATAATAATAAATGCCTAAAATAAACGCTCAAGGAAAAACTTTTACATGCGATCGCGATCGTAATCTACGTAAAGTCTTACTAGAAAATGATATTGAACTTTACAACGGTAAATCGAAAATTATTAACTGTATGGGTATTGGTAGCTGTGGTACTTGTGCGGTTGTAGTGGAAGGGTTAACCTCTGAAAAAAACTGGAAGGAAAAAGCAAGATTGGGACTTCCTCCCCATTCTTCTAGTAGCGATCGCCGTTTAGCTTGTCAAATTAAGGTTACTGAAGATATCCGCGTGACCAAATATGATGGCTTTTGGGGACAAGGTTCCGAAGTTGTGTGGACAGCAGAAAGTGATATTTAAGAATTCATAATCTCTAAGAATTCATAATCCGCTATAAATGGATTTATAAAGAGCTTTAGGGAAAAACTATTATGATTGCTAGCGCGTCCCTACCATTTATGTCTCCCCAAGAATATCTGGAATGGGAAGAACAGCAACTTACAAAATATGAGTATGTCAATGGCGAAGTTTTCGCTATGACAGGAGGAACTCTTGCTCATAATTCCATTGCTCTAAATTTAGCATCTGCACTAAAAAACTATTTACGAGGTAAAGGCTGTAAAGTATTTATGGCGGATGCCAAACTTGGAATATCAGAGATTGGTCCTTACCATTATCCTGATGTAATGGTAACCTGTGACCGACGCGACCAAAGCGCCCGCAAAATAGTACAATTTCCCTGCTTGATTGTAGAGGTCTTATCTCCTGGAACTGAAGCTTATGACCGTGGGAGTAAATTTGCTCATTATCGCCGGATAGAAACTCTCAAAGAATATATTCTCATTGATGCAGAGAAAATGAGTGTAGAGTGTTACCGCATTAATGAACGTGGAAAATGGGAATTGACTCCCTACATCATTGACGAAACTACCTCAGAAGTAAAAGATATAGAAGTAGAATTTGATAGTGTTAACTTTCGCTGTCAATTATCTTTAATTTACGAGGATGTGATATTCAAAAGCGAAAATCAGATTCTATAGTTGAAAAGCTTGTTTACTACTCATCATCAATCTTTCTCCGATTAGATTTAATCTGACTTCGCTTAGTTTTGGAATCAAGGCGTTTTTGTTGAGAACTTGTTGTTGGTTTAGTAGGTTTACGCTTTTTCTTAACTACCATTGCACTCTTTATCAATTCTTTTAATCTAGAAAGTGCATCTTCTCGATTTTTTAGCTGACTTCTATATTCTTGAGCTTTAATTACAATAATTCCATCTTGGGTAATACGTTTATCATTCAACTTTAAAAGCTTCTCTTTATAATCATCGGGTAGTGACGAAGCTTGAATGTCAAAACGTAAATGAATCGCAGTAGCAACCTTATTCACATTTTGACCACCCGCACCTTGGGAGCGAATTGCACTAATTTCAATTTCGTTGTCCGGAATAATAACTTTGTTAGAAATTTGCAGCATAATTTGTATATAAGATTTTGGAATATAGGATTTTGGGATATAAGATTTTGAGATATAAGATTTTTTTGATGGCTAATCTGGAGAAAATTTCCAAACTAATCCTGTTTCAAGCAGTAATACGTGCCTAAAATATTCTCGAAATAACAATAGCTAACAATTATTGTAGTACGTTGCAGATTATTATTGTAGTACATTTAACAACAAATCCTGATTTGCTTTTCCCATCTCATATTGAAAACTGTAAACTTGCTAGCTATTAAACTTCGCTGCTGAAGTGACTTCCATCGAAATGTGATTTGACACAATCAATTATTTTGTCGCTTTTTCAATTGGATGCTTCAAAATTTCTCTGAGAAAATATCTCAAAGCATTACTGAATCCTTGTTTTTCTCTTGGTTCTAAACAGTTAGTAATCTGGTGATATATAATGGTTTAGTGAGTTCCCAAGCTTCTAACAAACGATTGATTGGTTCGTAAGGTTTCCATTGCTTTAAGTATTCATTTCGTAAAGTTCTTAAACGTAAACTCTTGAAGGATGATAAAAAAGGGTTTTGATTTCCGCTAAAAAGTAGTTCAAATAAATCAAAAATAAGATTCCCATGTGGGTTTAACTAATCGAGCGATCGCCTGCTTGAAAAATGACGATATTGTAAATGAAAGTGAGCTTTGACTCATAGAAAAGACGTACCATACATAGTACGTCTCTACATATACATTCACTACATCGCGAAAATTCAAACGTCAAATTTAAATATCCAAATCCTGCATAGCTAGACGGATTTGCTCCATCCTTCTGCGATTAACTCCAAGATCTGACTCCCCGACCCGAGAAGCTGATCGCATATGAATTACTTTCTCATCGTCTGGAAAATAAAATTCTACGTCATCAACAAATTTGAAAATCCGACTTTTAGAAAGAGCGTGGATGTAACTATCTGTTTTTTCAATAACTTCTGTACGGGGAACAACGGTAAGAACTTTGAGTAAAGTTTCTTTTGCTTGCTCGCGATCCACATGATAAGTGATTGGGTCAATAGCATGTTTTGCATCACCGTCTTGACTGACAACGCAGTTCGGAGAAGCTGGACAAGCAGCAAGATGACCGTTATTTACTCCTAAACTAGCAGCCAAAACTGCATTAGAAGGTATTAAAAAGCTTGTTATGGCTAGGAATATTCCCAAAGCAATTGCGAGCGAGCGAGACATTATAACTTTACTCCGATAGGAACAAATAAAATTTACTTTCCCATTCTCGGTTATTTTGGGGTCATAAATTTTTCGTTTTAATTACTGCAAGTATTTGGAAAAACCTCACAAGAAGTGGAATTATAGCGCTACGCGCAAGGTCATTAGCATAGCGTGTCCGTAGAACACTAAGTCAAAATTACTATTCTTTCTAGATTTGACCTTTTATAAACGGGTCACTTATTTCCGCCGCGATTTACTAGAAACAATTAGTAGCAGAAATAAACAAATCTTAGCGTAATTTCCATAAGCTGTTTAGGGTAAACCGTACTAATAATATTCCTATTAACCGTAATGATTTAAGACCATTTTAATCGTTCGGAAATCATCAATTATTAAGTGCGAAAAACCGAATTTACCATACTATTAATTATCCCTAATATAGTAATCGAAGCAAGAAATTAAATTTGAAATAACTAAAGATTCTGTAAGCAAATAGAGGGAGTATAAATATGAGATTGGTACGCTATAACCCAAGTAATGAATTTCAAAGTTTAGAACGTAGCTTTAACCGCTTATTTGATGATTTAATTCCAGTAAACTTCAGAGAATTAACTAATTTTACTAAAACTCCAGCAGCCGAACTCACAGAAACTGATGATGCACTTCATCTAAAGCTTGAAGTTCCAGGTATGGAAGCAAAAGACCTAGACATTCAAGTGATGGAAGACTCTGTTTCTATTAGTGGCGAACGTAAATCTGAAACTAAAACAGAGGATGATGGAAATACTAGAAGTGAATTTTCCTATGGCAAGTTCTATCGTGTAATTCCTCTAAATACTCGAATTCAAAATACTAAAGTTACTGCTGAATATAAGGATGGTATTTTGAATCTTACACTTCCTAAAACTACTGAAGAAAAGAATAAAGTAGTTAGAGTTAATTTAGAACAGAATTAAGCTTTATAATCTTGGTTAAGAATTTCTGCGTAAATTCTTATATTCTGTAATGTGGTTGTATAAATACTAGCCCAGTTGTTCAATAGAACAACTGGTTTTTTTGTCTCTTAATTTATATTGTTATAAACAAATAAATAGTAAAAAATTTAAGTAAAATTATTTTTAATTATTACTAAATATCTTTCATCTCAATTCTCTATACATATTATTTTGCAAACTACTTATTCATAATTTTTGTAATAGTTTTGTAATAGCGTAGATACTATCAAATGATATTAAGTGGTGAGTTTTTTAATGGATATCCATAATTCCAAATAGAATTATAGGTACCGAACATCACTCATAAAAAGTATAGGTAAATACATTTGCAGGGGACTGACAGTAAAATTCAAGCACCCGTAAAAAAGCTTTTTATACTTTTGTTCCAAATTCGTAATAAATTATTTACGTAGATTAATCACAATATATTATATAAAATGAATATAGATTGACAAAGATGTTGTTAATTTTAACACTTTTAGTAAGTATAATTTTTCTAGTATATTTCTTAATACACTTGTGGTACTTTCGACTGGTATTTATTGCACGTAATCAGGTTTATCATCTGAGTGGAGAGGTTGTCCCAGGAAAAGACCCCAGAATTTTATTGGGCAATCTTGTTGACATTTATAATACAGAAAATCGTCTATCTGCTTATAATTTATTCCACAAAGAATTCGGCGAAATTGTGCAAATTTTCTGGCTATGGCGTCAGCAAATATCTATTAGTAATTACCAGATGGCTTACCAAGTTCTGATTAAAAATCAGAAAAATTACAAGAAATTTCCACCTAATTCTCTAATTCAGCGGCTTTTTGGTGACAGCGTTCTTACAAATAGTGGAGATAATTGGAAACGTCATCGTTTATTGATGAACGAAGTATTTTCTAAAAAGCGTATTACGACATTTCACAAAATCTTTGTTTCCTATTCAGAAAAGCTTGCAACTAAATGGGACATACACACTACCTCTTCTGAACCAAAAGTAAAATTTGACATTTACCCAGAACTACTATGTTTGTTTTTGGATATTGTAGGGAAAGTTGCGATCGGTCATGACTTTACAGCCCTTGAGGGGAAAGCTGATGAATTCTTTGAGAATATCCAGTATATTGTGAATCAAAGTACTCGACCGGTACATCAATTTACTTTGTGGTGGAAATATCTTCCTTTATCATCCAATCATAAACTCCACAAAGCATTTCATGCTGTTGATAATTTCCTCAGTGAGTTAATTCTTAGTAGAAGAAAGATACACCAACAATTAAATCCTTGTGAATATAATTTACTGGATTTGTTACTCAAAGCAACGGATTTTGTAGAAGATAATATGTCACCTTTAACAGATAAAGAGGTACGAGATAACCTACTTGCAATTATTGTTAATGGACATGAAACTGTTGCTACAAGTGTATCTCTTTCTCTATATCTTTTAGCTCAAGACCCTGAAAAGCTAGCTAATGCTCAAGCAGAGATAGACAAAGTGATGGGACGGGAAGAAGGACAATTGACAGAAAATGGGTTGCTTTCTCTTGAATATCTGGATTGTGTAATCAAAGAATCGCTGCGTTTATGTCCTCCAATGGCTGGATTACAACGTATTAGTAAGAATGAGGATGTGTTAGACGGTTGGTCAATTCCTGCATCTCAAGTGGTTGGTATTTCCCTCATACCATTGCATTTGGATTCCCTTTATTTTGGAGAGTCTCCAGAGCAATTCTGTCCTGAACGGTACATGGAGAAAACCCAAGAAGCTTATAATGATGCAATTGCTAGCCCCCAAGAAGCATCAAATAAATGTCCGATGAAACAGTTGGTTTCTCTTGGGAAAGATGTATGGGGCGAAAATGCTAATAATGCTGATATCTTTGAACCGCTAACATTTGGTGATGGTGCAAGAAGATGTCTCGGAGAGCATTTCGCGATCTATGAGATGAAAGTTGTGTTAGCAATCCTACTCTACAGATTTAAATTTGAAGTAGTACCCGATTTTAATCCTGATTTAGAACTAGGAAAATTTGGACTGTTTATTTCCATGTTTCCCAAACAAGGAGTGGAAATGTTGATTAGTCGTCGCTAGCATTGCTAACATCACAGAACTATTTCTGATAACTATTAATTCTTAATTTGGGGTATTAGTATTTATTTATCTTTTAGTTTTGGTTTTTTAAATCAACAAGCTAAATAACTTTAATTATCAGGCTAAAAATATGATGATAGAGACAAGTCTTTGGGTTTATTGGTTGTTTTGTTTATTAGCAATGATTTTAGTAATTAGTAACAGGAAATATATCTACTCATTGCTTAGTCCTGATTCGGAATCATCTCAAGATAAAGGTTACGTAATTTTTATGATTTTGGGATGGCTCGTAACTCTTGCTGTATCTATTGCTTATGTTTTATTTACACGCAAATATGAAACCGGTAGTTACAACATTTCCAACTTAATAACATTCTCTATTTTGAATGGTATTTTAGAACAATTTATGTTTATTTTTTGGTTTTTATTAGGTTGCTATGTAGCGATAAAAATCACACCTTCAAAACCAAAATTAACTTTTACTTTTGGATATATTAGTTATGCAATATTCTCAGGGCTTATCCATGCTTTATTTTGGGTTCAAGTCCTTCCATCCCATAAACCAGTTACTGTGATTATGGCTTTAGGATTAGGCACAATGTCCTTAATTTGGATGTGGTTGGCATGGAGACATCGGGCAATAATGGCTATTATTGCTATGCACATTGTGATTGATTTTATAACCGTTGGGCATTTAAATTTTGCTTGGTTTGAACCTTTTCAACTTATCTAATTCAAGATAGATCAACAATTCGTACATATACTCGAATTCAAAATACTAATTCACCATACTCGATTTTATACCCAATACTTCCCGGGCTACTCTTAAACCACTTCCAATTGCTCCATGTACTGTTGAAGGACGATTTACATTAGTTGCTTCCCCTGCAAAAAATAGAATATTGTCAACGGGTTGAGCAAGTTTCTTCCTCAAGCCAGTTCCACCTACAGGAACATAGGAGTAAGCCATTTGGGAATAAGGATCGGTTCTAAAGTCTATAAATAGTGCATCAGTCAGCCTACGCTTAAGTGGAATTTTAAAGATTTTCTCTAAATCTCTTAAGCCTGCATCGATAGCAGCATCGCGACCCATCTTACTAAAATTAATTGCATTTGTCGCTCCAGTGTAAGCCGTTAATACAGGTGCTTCTTTTTTTCGACCCCAACCCGATCGCCACCACATTTGAGTATCCAGGGTTGTCAAAATGAGTTCAGTCTCTTTAGACCAAAAAGGCTTGTCAAATTTCAAAATTAGTTTAGTAACATGAGCAATACCCAGTCCATTGATCGCAGCCCGTTTTTCAGGAGGTAACACCGGTTCGAATACGATCGCGTTTGATTGCAATAAAGCTAATGGAACTGTAATTATCACTTTTTTGGCTGTGAAAGTCTCATTTTTATCAGTTTGCAATTGAACTCTATCTGAGTTCCAAATGATTTTGCTTATTGGAGTAGAGTGACGAATGTTCAAGTCATTTGCAAACAGTTTGAGCAGATGAGAATACCCCTTTTTCACACGGAAACTGCGATCGCCATCCCCTTCATAGTTTGCTTCCAAGAGACCGTAAACACCTAACTGTTGCAGACTTGCAGCGTATTCACTACTGAAGGAATTATCTACTAATCGATAGGATTCCGGAGAAAAGCGGACATTATTTGCAGCTAGTAATTTTGCTGCTGTGGTATCTGGTTTACCCGCTTTTACCCATTGTTCGGCTAACTCAAAGAGTTCTGAATCTCTTGAAACGAGAAAGTCTAAAGCTTGTAGTTTAGAGTCTTTATATAGCTGCTTCACAGATAAGTATTTCCCGTTAAAGTATGTGAAAGCATGCTTAATATCTTCAAAAACAGGGAGAGTTTTTAGCCCATATTGCTTTATCCCTTTCCAGGTAATGACATTTTCGCCCTGAATATATTCTGCACCCCGTTCAATGGGATGGAATGCAAAGCTGTAGTCAGTATATATCCTCCCACCTATGCGATCGCGAGCTTCCAGTACCAGAACTTCACGTCCAGCATCTTGAAGAGAACGCGCTGCTGCTAAACCTGCTGCACCCGCACCGATGATGATAACTTCATAGTCCGTTTTTGTAGATATCTTTTGAATTTCCATTCGACTAGCTCTTCCAGGTTGAGATCTAACAAATTGAGAGCCTACTGCAACAGTGGAAGCAGAGAAGACACTGTACATCAATTGACGACGCTTCATTATTTGATACCAGAAACAAAACACGAAAAAACTTTCACTTTTTAAAATACGAAAAAACTTTCACGTTTGTCAATATATGAAAAAAGTTTCGTGTTTAATACAATTAAGTAAAGCTTGTTTTGCTGATTTCTAGCACTACGAAGTTACGTTAGGACATGTATTAACCCTAAAAGCCATACGTATTAGGCTTTTTGTCGCCCTACGGGCGCGGTCTGTTTTTACTTTTTACCTTTTACTTGCGCGTAGCGCTATATCTGAGTTGAGAATATGCTCGAAATTCCCCAAGATACCGATCGCCTTAGGCGTTTACCTCAGCAGTCCCGCAGTCAGAAAAGAGTTACTCAAATTCTCGAAGCAGCAGCTCGGGTTTTTGGTAAGGTGGGTTATGAGGCTGCTTCTACTACTGCGATCGCAAAACAAGCAAAAACTTCTGTAGGGTCGTTGTACCGTTTCTTCCCAGATAAAGCAGCGATTTTTCAAGCTTTAGCTAGCTTTTACATGGATCGGGTGCGGGAAGTTTTCAGTGAGATGTTAGGTTCTCTGAACTGCGATCTACCAATTAGTTCGGTAATCGATCAGATTATTGATACTTATTACGATGATTTTTTATCGCAACCAGGTTTTCGTGCGGTATTGCTGGACTATCATTTTTCACCCACAGCTACGGCGATAGTGGAAAATATTAACCGTGAGATAGAACCTTATTTTGAAGCGTTTTTTGCTGCTCGCGCTCCAGAAATGGAACCCGAACAAATCAAGTTAATTTCAATGGTAACCGTTGAAGCTTGCTGTGTTCTTGAATTCGTCTCTTCACAAGCTGATGAAACCTTAAGAGCAAAATTAAGAGCAGAAGAAAAAAAGCTGCTTGTTGCTTACCTAAAAATCTATTTTCCAAATGACTGAGTTGCAAAAATATTTGAGTTGCAAAATTGAACTTTTTTTGCATATCCCCTGAAATTCTAGATACACCAAAAAATGAATCCCCAAACTAACTCAAATTCTCGAGATAAAAACCCTCAAGATAAAAATCCTCAAAATACCTACTCTATCTTGAAGCAAACTCAATGCTTACGAATTAGTGATGGAGAAATTCAGCCAATTTTGAATAATTGTTCTAACGCTCCCCAAACCCTGGTGTTAATTTGGTCCCAATTGGGGGATTTTGATAACCTGGAATATGCTTGGTGGTTGCAAAGAGAAAAAGAAAAATTGCAAGCTAAGGAAATAGCTATTCGCGCTGTTGGAATTGGCGATCGCAATTCTGGTTTAAAGTTTTGCGAGTATACCGGTTTCCCCCAGGAATCATTATTTGTCGATCCTGAAGCCAAAATTCACGCCTCATTAGGACTTTATCCCGGTTTATCTGCAAAACTTCCTTTATTTTCAGATGGACAAAATGCTTGGTTAAATTTTATGCTGATGTGTGCAGGAATTGGTAGTCCAGGAACTTTAGCAGAAGTATTTCGGGGTTATAAGGGCGATCGTCAATCTCCTCAGTTAATTGGTGATGAAGAAGTTGTGGAAGGTACACCTTTACCAGCAATCAAAGGTTCATTTTTCAAGTTTGCAGGAGGAAAAGGTTTTCAACGTCCTTTTGAACTTGCAACTCTGCGCTTGCGAAATATGAGCGAAGTTTTAAGTAATTGGAATACCTATGTTCCCAACTCAGCTTATTTGACTCAACGGGGAGGAACTTTTCTGTTTGATTTGCAGGGGAATTTACTGTACGAACATCGCGATCGCGGTATTCTTGGTTTTGCGGAAAATATGAGCGACCCTTTATCGTTTTTGTGAAATAGTGCACGAGTAGATTGTATTTTTCACCTTATTTTTTCAGGTAACTATTCCTTACATTATAAGTGGGTTTTACCAATCGGATTTAATGTAATATCAGGCTCCACTACATGGGAATAGCTACCTGCTTCCTGCTCCATCAATAGTTTTAGGAGTTCCTCTATTAGGTAGTTTTTTCTGTTCTAAGGTTACTTCTTTTAGTTTCCAATTGATTGGATTATTAGATTTTGCGCATACAAGTGTAGGATTGTTGATTAAAATAATAATATTTAAGCCAATGAAAAATATACTTTTGAGTTGAAGTAGCAGTTCTGGCATTTTTTCAACTGCATCTTTAGTTTCATTTCTAAATATTTTTGTTGTTCCCATCTGCTTGTTCAATCATTTTAAATGTTATGACTTATTGCGTTTTTGTATTACTGGTTTACGAGTTTAAACATATGCTTGTAATATCTTTGTTTCCCCAGCAGCCAAATTGATAGTTAATCTTTATAATTGTCCATTTTTTATTTGTCATTTTTAGTACCTCAATATTAGCTATGGGGATGTAGCAAAAATAATTCAACATATCAAGCTAAAAATAGCTGCTCAATAACGTCACAAGAAAGGCGTTTACCAGTATTACGCAAAAACGAAGTCGTTATGACTTATTTAAATAAAGATATACTCATAATGACTTTGACTTGAATAAATTTTAATAAATCTACAAACTCAGATTTATTTTTTGGATTTCTCTAAATATTTAAAATGTGTAAACCTTTTCTGCTAAAAGCTACAATCCTTTTTTTGTCTTTGCATACCAATAGAGCACCATACTATATCTGCAAGCACGTGACTACGTTTATTAACGATAAGGAATAAGCCCCAAAACTTGATACTCTAAAGCTGTAAGTCAGGGAAAAACATCAATATGGCAACCTATCTAGTGACTGGAGCAAATCGAGGCATAGGCTTAGAATACTGTCATCAGCTCAAAGAACGAGGTGATGATGTAATTGCTGTATGTCGTTCAGCATCAGATGAATTAAAGAATTTAGGTATACGAGTAGAAACAGATATTGATATTACAGATGAATCTTCAGTTGCTAACCTGCTTAAACGACTGGATGGCAAGCCAATTGATGTTTTAATTAATAATGCTGGTATTGTAGAGCGAATGGGTCTGGATAACTTAGATTTTGAAAGCATTCGCAGACAGTTTGAAGTTAATGCAATTGGTCCGTTACGTTTGACTCAAGCTTTGCTTCCTAACTTAAAGTCGGGTTCAAAAGTCATTATGATGACTAGCCGCATGGGTTCTATTGATGATAATACTTCCGGCGGTCAGTATGGTTATCGAATGTCGAAAGTTGCTATGTCAATGGCTGGTAAATCATTATCCGAAGATTTGAAATCGAAAGGTATCCCTGTTGCAATCCTTCATCCAGGATTAGTTAAGACACGTATGACTAATTTTACCAATTCTGGAATTACTACTGAGACGTCAGTGAAGGGATTGTTAGCTCGTATTGATGAGTTAAATATGGACAACACCGGAACCTTCTGGCATGCTAATGGCGAAGTATTACCTTGGTAATTTTTTATCGCTTGCCATTATTTAAATTGGAAAAAATAATTTTGAAACCCTATTGCAAAGATTTTTTAAACGCATAAGCACGCTTCTGATAATTCATGCGCTCCTCGTAAAAGCGATGAGCGTTTTTTCGTTCGAAACCTGATGATAGTGCAATAACTTTGCAGTTTTCTTGACGAGCAAACTCCTCAATAAACTCCATTAAATGACGTAAGTTTTTGGATTTCTAGCATGTTGTGATTGCTGAGTAGTTGAAAATTGTAAAGTAAAATTAGTTGACCGCACTACTCTATCAAAATCAATCGCAAGATTTTAACAGTTGAGCAAAATTTAGAGAGATTTCCTTAGTATATTTTCGTAAATTCTAATTATACAAACAAATATTCCAGGCTTAATTTTGCGTTTTCCTGGGTTACATACAAATAAAACTGTTAATCAACCCTCAAGGAATCGCAATTATTCTCAATACTTAATCATGACTTCATTACCTATCAAATCTAAAATCCGTGGTGAAATCAAAGGATTTCTCCAAATAGCTGTTCCCTTAGTCAGCGCCCAAGTAGCTCAATCTGCAACAGGTTTTGCCGATTCTATCATGATGGGGCATTTAGGAGCAGAAATTCTTGCGGCAGGAGGATTAGCAGCTTTAACCTTTCAAATGTTTTTGGGTATTGTAAGTGGAGTTGTTATGGGTGTAAGTCCCCTTGTGGCTGAAGCTTTTGGAGCGGGTCACAAAAAACGAGTTGGACTAATAGCTCGACAGGGTATGGTGTTATCCATAATACTTAGTATTCCTACAATGTTAATGGTGGGGGGTTTTGATAGTTTGATGGGTAAACTTGGACAATCACCAACCACCGTTACCTTAGCAAACCAATATTTAGACATTATATTATGGGGGTTTTTCCCGGCTTTAGGCTTTGCAATGCTTCGAGGTGTTCTCTCTGGAATTTCTCAAGCAGCTCCAGTGATGATAATAGTAATTGGGGGAACATTTATCAATATTCTTGGTAATTACATTTTGGGGTTTGGTAAATTTGGATTTCCTCGGATGGAACTAGCAGGTTTGGGTTTATCAAGTGCTGTTAGTCTGTGGTTAATGTTTCTAGCTTTGGTGTTCTACATTATGGGACACAAACAATTGCAAACTTACCGCATCTTTGCAGATTTATGTAGATTCAAACCCCAAGTTCAACTTCCAGTTCGACTTCCAATGATTCGGAAATTAGTAGCAATTGGCGTACCTATGGCTATTGCGATCGCTTTCGAGTTTGGATTATTCGTAGTAGTAACTTACTTAATGGGTGTGTTGGGGACTGATGTACTCGCAGCACATCAAATAGTTTTGCAAACCATTATGATCATTTTTATGGTTCCCCTGGGAATGTCTTATGCTACAACCGCTCGAGTTGGTCAGTGGTTGGGACAGCAAAATATCGGAAGTGCAAAACATTCGGGATATGTAAGCATTTCTATGGCGGCTATTTTCATGGCGTTTACTGGAGTTATGCTATTTACCTATCCAGAACAAATAATTGGTTTATATGTGGATGTAAATAATCCAGAAAATGCAAATATAGTCAAAATTGCCACATCGATACTGACAGTCGCTGCTTTCGTTCAAGTATTTGATGGAGTACAAAAGACAACTATGGGAGCGTTGTACGGATTGCAGGATACTCGCATACCAATGTTGCTAAATATTGCAGTATTTTGGGGAATTGGGTTAACCACCGGCTATTTATTAGGATTTCAGTTCGGTTTGGGTGGTGTAGGTTTGTGGATTGGACAATCGATTGGTGTGACCGTTGCATCTGGAGTTTTTATGTGGCGTTTTCGCAAACTTACTGGTAGTTTTGGTCTAATCAAACAAAAGAGTAAGATCTAACAAGGATGACCAATAAATAGTTTCTCAAACAGTTTCCCACTCAGTATTTCCTACAAAAACAGTTGCTCCACTTTCTAAGTTGCTATCCATTGCCGCATTAACAATAGCACGAGCAAAATCTTCAATATTGGGTAAAGAACCTGCACTTTTGCGGCGATTTTCGAGTAAATCCGGGTGTTTGCGCTGCATTAACTTAGGAGTAATAGTACCTTCAATGAAGTCACCACTAACTACAACTAGTTTAATTCCTTTGGTTGTTAATTCTGGAATGCGATTACGCAGAGCTTCTTCACCAGCTTTTTTGCTTTTTGCTACTGGTTCATACATTGGGTAACCAGGCTTTTGACCATAAAAATGAGCAAGGTGACTGGTAATAAAAACAATGCGTCCACCTACTGGTATGAGGGGTAAGAATAAGTCAACAGCACGAGACTGGGCGGTAAGATTAATTTGCATTGCATAATCATCAGGCTTATTCTTCTCCATTCCACCACTTGCGTTGAGGAAAAGTAGATTTAGACGACCAAATTCCTTCTCTACTAACTTCATCATCTGGTTCATTTCACTCTCGTCAGTAATATCAGCCTGAGCAAGCAGAGCTTTACGACCATTTGTACGAACAGCATCAGCGACTTCAAACGCCCGATGACTTTTGCTACGGTAGTTGATTACCACATCAGCCCCAGCAGAAGCTAACATTCGAGCAATGCTTGCACCAACACCTCGCGATGCTCCCGTTACCAGAGCAACCTGACCACAAAAATCACTCATTACTTTTCTCCCTCTAATTAATGTGAAAAATCACAGCAATTTACAGACCAATCGGTCTTTTTTTTTGCAAAATAAGAACAAATACTATGCATTTAGAAACACGACTATATACTAACGAAAATTGGAGAATGTACAAGCGACTAATATACATTAACCATCACCATTACCCAGTCCCCAATCCCCAATCCCCATAACTCTTTGTTTTAACTTTCTTAACCGATCCATAGAAAATTTAATCAAACGTTACAAATAACTCGTGCCAGAATAAGATTGGAGGAATAAATACTTATTTAATAGGAGACGAGTTATGGTAGTACTCACAGACAAAAGCGAAAAAAGACTTACTATACAAACTACCGATATTGCTAATGACACTACGACAATTCGTTCTCTGGACTGGGATAGAGACCGTTTTGATATCGAGTTTGGCTTGCAAAATGGTACTACATATAACTCGTTTCTCATTCGTGGTGAAAAGATAGCTTTAGTAGATACCTCTCACGAGAAATTTCGTCAGCTTTATCTCGATACCCTTAAAGGACTAATAGATCCTAAAGATATTGATTATTTAATTATCAGCCACACGGAACCCGATCACAGTGGTTTAGTTAAAGATGTTTTACAACTTGCGCCGGATATTACCGTTGTCGGTTCAAAAGTTGCAATTCAATTTTTAGAAAATCTCGTACATCAGCCATTTAAAAAACAAATCGTTAAAAATAGCGATCGCATCGATTTAGGAAATGGACACGAAATCGAATTTGTGATTGCGCCAAACTTGCATTGGCCAGATACAATCTTTAGTTACGACCATAAAACCCAAATTCTCTACACTTGCGATGCTTTTGGGATGCATTATTGCTCTGATGCAACTTATGACGAGGATTTAGAAGCAATATCACCAGATTATAAGTTTTATTATGAGTGCTTGATGGCTCCTAACTCCCGATCCGTAATGTCTGCTTTAAAGCGGATGGGACAGTTGGAAACCATTGGCGCGATCGCCACAGGTCACGGTCCACTTTTATGGCACAATGTTGATGAGCTAGTGGAACGCTACCGGAATTGGAGTCAAAATAAAACCAAAGCAGAAACCACAGTTGGGATATTTTTTGTTTCTGAATACGGTTACAGTGATCGATTAGCAGCAGGTATTGCTACAGGTATTACTAAAACTGGTGTAGCAGTGGAAATGATAGACTTGGGTGGCGAAGTTGATTTACAAGAGTTAAGAGAATTAGTCGGACGTTGTGCTGGAATTGTCCTGGGAATGACTCCAGCTTCTGGTTCTTCTAACATTCAAGCTGCTCTAAGTACAATTTTAGGTTCTGCGAAAGAAAAACAAGCCGTAGGTGTATTTGAAACCGGTGGTGGTGACGATGAACCTGTTTATCCCATACTGAACAAGTTCCGAGATTTGGGTCTAAAAACAGCTTTCCAACCGATCCAAATTAAAGAAACGCCCACTGAAAACACTGATAAACTCTGTGAGGAATCAGGTACTGACCTAGCACAGTTAGTAACCATCAAGAAAAGCATCAAAAAAATGAAATCTTTAGATGCTGACCTTGACAAAGCTTTGGGAAGACTCAGTGGTGGATTGTATATTATTACCGCGAAGAAAGGCGATGTTAAAAGTGCCATGTTAGCATCCTGGGTAAATCAAGCCAGTTTCAAACCCTTAGGAGTTTCCATTGCTGTTGCGAAAGATAGGGCGATTGAATCCCTCATGCAGGTTGGCGATACATTTATCCTCAACGTTTTAGAAGAAGGTAATTACCAAGGTTTAATGAAACATTTCCTCAAGCGTTTCTTACCTGGTGCTGACCGTTTCGAAGGTGTCAGAACTCAAACTGCTGGGAATGGTTCGCCAATTCTTGCTGATGCATTAGCATATATGGAATGCGAAGTAGCCTGTAGAATGGATTGTGGCGACCACTGGGTGATATTTAGCACTATTTCCAATGGAAGAGTCGCCAAACCTGATGCTTTAACAGCAGTTCACCATCGCAAAGTAGGAAATCATTACTAAATCAGTTATCAGTTAACAGTTATCAGTTAACAGTTAACAGGAAACAGTTAACAGGAAACAGGTAATTGATAACTGTAGCCCGTAAGGGTGTGGCGTTAGCCATAAACTGTTAGCACCTAGCGGAAGCGTACCGTAGGTATTGCGTGCGCGACAGCGCATTAACTGTAGCCCGTAAGGGCGTGGCGTTAGCCATAAACTGATAACTGATACCTGATAACTGACAACTGACAACTGACAACTGACAACTGATAACTGATAACTGATAACTGATATGAAGCCTCGTGACGTTCAAGTTTTCCCAGTTGGTACTAATACCAGAGTATTGCGATCGCGCAGCTGGGCAAGGTTAAGATTTGAAATTGAATATGCCCTTGCTAAGGGAACTACTGCTAATACATATTTAATAGAGAGTGATAAAGTTGCTTTAATCGACCCTCCGGGAGAAACTTTTACAGAAATTTTTCTAGATGGACTAAAGTCGAGAATTGATATTACAAAAATTGACTATGTAATTATCGGTCACGTAAATCCCAATCGGGCGGTAACTTTAAAAGCCTTGTGGGAAATTTCACCCCAAATAACTTTTATTTGCTCTAACCCCGGTGCAATAAGTTTGCGCAAAGCTTTTGCAACTGAAGATTCTTCTGAAACAAAAGATTTACCGCTTAAGGTAATGCGAGGAGATGAAATCCTCGATTTGGGTCAAGGTCATCAATTGAGCTTCATTCCGACCCCAAATCCTCGCTATCCTGACGAACTTTGCACCTATGATTCCCGAACAGAGATTCTGTTCTCTGATAAATTATTCGGCGCACATATATGCGGTGACCAAGTATTTGACGAAGGTTGGCAAGCATTTCAAGAAGACCGGCGCTATTATTTTGATTGTTTAATGGCACCCCACGCCCGTCAAGTAGAAAAAGCACTGGATAAGTTATCTGAATTTCCGGCTCGACTTTACGCTCCGGGACATGGTCCTTTAGTACGTTACGGTTTAATCGAACTTACTAAATCTTATCGTCAGTGGAGTAAACAACAGACAGCACAGGATACCAGCGTTGTTCTAATTTACGCTTCAGCTTACGGTAATACTGCTACTATAGCCCAAGCGATCGCCCGTGGAATTACAAAATCCGGTGTTAGTGTAGAATCAATTAATTGTGAATTTGCCGATCCAGAAGAAATTCGCACTGCGATCGAAAAATCTGCAGGTTTTGTAATTGGTTCTCCAACTCTGGGGGGTCACGCACCAACACCAGTGCAAACAGCTTTGGGTATTGTTTTATCCACTGCAACAAAAAATAAACTAGCTGGGGTATTCGGTTCCTTTGGTTGGAGCGGTGAAGCAGTAGATATCATTGAAAGCAAACTTAAAGATGCGGGTTATAAATTTGGGTTTGATGCAATTAGAGTTAAATTTAAACCTAATGACCATACCCTGCAAACCTGTGAAGAAGCAGGAACTGACTTCGCCCAAGCTTTGAAAAAAGTCAAGAAAGTTCGGGCAAAAATTCAACCTGCAAGTAACGTCGAACAAGCAGTAGGGCGAGTTATTGGTTCTCTGTGTGTCGTTACCGCGAAGCAAGGAGAAATGTCCGGTGCGATGTTAGCATCTTGGGTTTCCCAAGCTAGCTTTACTCCCCCTGGTTTGACCGTTGCTGTTGCAAAAGACCGCGCCGTAGAAACTTTGATGCATTCTGGAAATTCCTTTGTCCTTAATGTTTTGCAAGAAGGTAATCATCTTGGGTTAATGAAACATTTTCTTAAACCCTTTTCTCCCGGACAAGACCGTTTTGCAGATGTTGCAACCGAAGAAGCGGAAAATGGTATTCCCTATCTAAAGGATTCTTTGGCATATATTGAATGTTCTGTCAAAGACCGGATGGAAGTTGGCGACCATTGGTTAGTATATGCAACTGTAGATAACGGTCAAGTTCTGAATAATGATGGTGTTACAGCTGTGCATTATCGGAAAACAGGGACGCATTATTAAGTAATGAGTAAGGAGAAGGAGTAAGGAGTCGCAAGTAGGGTGTGTTAGGCGCGCAAAAGAATATCTTTTTTAGGTCACCTTTATCGCTGCGCTGTAACGCACCACTATATAAAATACATACGTAACTGTGTTAGGAAGTAGTCCTTTGTCCAGTACAAACTTTATAATCCTGCAGCGCGTTATGGCTAATTTTTATTTGCTCGAATTACCAGATTCTTTACAAGCCATAACAAACCCTACAATTTCATTAACAACTTGAGTTAATTTCTTATTTTTGACTTTTTACTTATGTCCTACGGACACGCTATGCTAATGACTTTTGACTTTTTATATGCCTAATCTTTCGTAAACTCGATCTAAATGTTGCAAATGATGTTGCGGATCGAAACAAGCTTCAATCTCTGCAACAGATAATTTATCGGTAATGCGAGTATCGCGGTTGACCAAGTCGCGGAAATTACCTTGTGGTTGATTCCAAGCTGCATGAGCATTTTCTTGGACTATTTTATATGCTTCTTCGCGGCTAATTCCTTTTTCCACTAAGCTCAACATTACTCGTTGACTGAAAACTACACCGCCGTAACAGTTCATATTCCGTGCCATGTTGTCTGGATAGACTAACAAATTTTCCATCAATTTAGTCATTTCCACCAACATGAAATGGGTCAAAATGCAAGCATCCGGCAAAATCACCCTCTCAACGGAACTGTGGGAAATATCTCGCTCGTGCCATAATGCCACATTTTCAACTGCTGCTACTGCATGGCTTCTAATAATTCTTGCCATTCCCGTTAGTCTTTCGGAACGAATTGGGTTACGCTTATGGGGCATTGCTGAAGAACCCTTTTGTCCCTTAGAAAAATATTCTTCAACTTCCAAAACGTCGGTTTTTTGTAAATTACGAATTTCCACTGCAAATCTTTCGATTGAAGCAGCAATTAAAGCTAATTGTTGGATAAAATCAGCATGGCGATCGCGGGAAATGACCTGTGTCGATGCAGTATCAGGAGTTAAGCCAAGTAGTTCGCAAGCAATGGCTTCTACCCGTGGTTCAATGTTTGCGTAGGTACCCACCGCACCAGAAATTTTACCTACAGCAATTGTTTTACGTAATGTTTGCAGACGTTCTTGATGGCGCAAAGCTTCCGCTAACCATCCCGCTAGCTTAAAACCAAAAGTAATTGGTTCGGCGTGAATTCCGTGGGAACGCCCAATCATTATTGTGTAACGATGTTCTGTTGCTTTGCGGCGAATTGCAACTATTAAATCTTCCAGTCTTTGGATAATTAAGTCTAGACTAGCGACCATTTGTAATCCCAGTGCAGTATCAAGCACATCAGAGCTAGTCATTCCCAAATGAATGTAACGCCCCGCATCGCCTACATATTCATTTACATTGGTTAAGAATGCTATGACATCATGGCGGACTTCAGCTTCAATTTCTAATACCCGCTCGGGGTCAAAATCTGCCTTTGCTTTTATTTCTTTAACAGCTTCCTGGGGAATATAACCAAGTTCGGCTTGTGCCTCACAAACAGCAATTTCCACTTTCAACCAAGTTGTAAACTTGTAGCTATCAGTCCATAAGTGCCCCATTTCGGGCAGGGTATAACGCTCAATCACAGTCCGCCATGTATTATAGTTCCCAACGGTCATATTTTACCGTAAACGCGGCCAAAGTCCTGGTTTTAGATCGGGTAAAGTTTTTAGCTCGGAAAAAAATTTATAGTTATTAGCATTTTTTCCCACATCTCCTAAACTTCCCACACCTCCCATACTTTCCACAACCGGGTGGATGATACCCAATAAGTATCCGGTTGACCGGGTTGAAATATCTAGCTGGTAGTGATAAAAGCAGCATGTTTCAGACGAAACTAAAGTCAACAGGTAATGAAAAACTTTTATTACCTTTATTACTTTAAGAGTCAATAGAAAAATGAGTAGTCATCAAAACACAAAACTTACACCACAAGGAGTAATGGCAATATTAGGTTCAGTATTAACTACTAATTCATCTAAAATACTCGTATCAGAACAAACTGAAATTCAAACTGGTGATATTTCTCGAGAAGATGTGATTAACGCCCAAAAAGCTTGGGGTGATGGAATTGTTGCGATCAGTAAAGCATATATAAATGGAGAAGACTACAGAGTTTTAGCTGCAGAGATTATTGAGACGCTGTATGGTTATGACGAAGGTACTGTTTTATTTAAACCAACAAAAGCTGCTAAAGAAGAGTTTCGTTTAACAAAGGAAGAAGCAATATCGTATTTTGTCCAAGGTATTGTCCCTGAAGACCATGGATTTGCACTTCAACCTTGGAGTAAAGTTCGATTCGAAAACGCAGGGGTAGTTGTTCATTATGATTATGCTTTAGCAATGGGGGATTATTACTTTACTGATGTTCGTAATGGTCAAGAAATAAAAGTAGATTTTACTTTTGGGTATAAAAAGAATAAAGATGGAAAGTTGCTTATCGATCTTCACTATTCATCTTTTCCGTATAATTTTGCTGGCTAATGTACTTGAAAGAAAGAAAATATATATCCTTTGAGCACAAAATCAGTCGATTTAACTAACGCAAAATTTAGATCAAAAGAAATAAATATGAAACCAAGTATAGAGATATAGCATTGCTATGTCTCTACAAACATTTTATATCAGGACTTACGCAACGTTAGCACAGCGTGTCCTACGGACATAGATTTGTCATTGCGACCGGAACACAGTGTAGGGTTAGCGTAGCGTCTCCGTTTAGGAGATAGCAATCCCAGCGTCTCAGGAGATTACGTCGCTAACGCTAGCCCGCAGCGTAGCTGTTAGCACAGCGTGACGTTAGTCACACGTAATGACGTAATTACGTTAATTTTGCGTAAGTCCTATATATAAAGCGATCGCGCTTTGCTAATACATATATTAATTCAGTATTAATTAGCCTAGTGGATGATATCCCATAAAGATCCATCTGGATGGTTTGAGACAACCATTCGATAGTAACGGGATTATTATACTTTTAGCGAAAATAAATTTAACAGGACAGAAAATACAATTAATTTTGTCTAAACACTTATTAATAAATAATAGTCAAAATAAATTAGAGTCAAAAGCTACTGTAAATTTTCAATTTTAAATAAAGTCCTAAAGAAGACTTAAAAATATTTATTATTGCAACCCGAGTAGATCAATTATATAGGTTTATTTTCTAAATTTGTTTGTATCATGATTTATCCGGTTTGCAAACGATTTCATCTCAGTTAGAGTCTTTTGAAAATTCATAGCTCTGTGAGATTTAGTAAATCATATTTTGACTTACTTCTTTGGGTAAGAAATTTTGTCATGAAATCAAACTAGTAAATAAATTTTGATCGGGAGGAATTACGGTGGAAAACACAAAAAATATTAGCAAATACTTAACCCCTTTTCAACGAAAACTGCTCGAGAAAAACTTACAAACCAATCTACATCCGAAATATCGTTGTCGTATTCAAATTATGTTGCTTGCAGATATGGGTTATACCAAAGCCCAAATTAGCAAAACTTTAGGGTGTACTCAGGAAACTACTCGATATTGGATCGCACAAGCGCGTTCAGGTCAAGCACACAATTGGGATGATTGTCCGGTCGGTCGTCCTAAAGTTACGAGTGAGGAATACCTGGAGCGATTAAAAGAATTGGTAAGCAACAGTCCTCGCGATTATGGTTATTCATTTGAGCGTTGGACGGGACAGTGGTTGAGCAAGCATTTAAACAAGGAGCTAGGAATTGAAGTTACTGCTCGTCATGTTAATCGTCTGCTCAAACAAATGGGACTTTCTACTCGTTCTAAATCTGTTAAGGGTTTGACAACTGATAACAGCAAAGATAACTCAAGTCTCTTATTACAAGAACTACCATCTATTTGCGCATCTGGATCCAATCAAATGTGGCAATTAAATTTTTTCGGTTGAAGTTCTAATTGTAGTTCAAGGTTGAGATTTTAACTATAGTTCAAGATTTTACGGTTAAAGGTCTTATGGTTCAAAATTCACTTATTATGTCTGTTGATGGACAACAGCTAGCTCATACACTTGGTTCACTGCTTACTGACTCTGATTTCGATCGCTGTCTGAAAAAAATCGAAATCCAACAACCACTTCCGGGAAAACAGTTTTGGCAAAGTACTGAAGCCCAAGCAGGTATATATATAATACTTAATGGCAAGGTAAGGTTGGTAGACGATTGTCAGGAGTTGCTTTTCACTTTGGATGAGGGAGATTCCTTTGGTGAAAATACTTTGTTTTCTGAAGTATCATTTCAGTCTTATTCAGCCAGAGCTTCTCTTAATCTTAAACTCGCTTATCTTTCGAGTAAATTATTACAAAATCTCAATGAAAAGTATCATGAAATAAACGAACATCTTTATCACCAAGCGGTAATCAGAGATTTTTTGTTACTATGTCCTCAACTTGCTCCCCTACATAAACACCCTGGATTAGTAGAAGTATTATCTCTCCTAGAAAAACATGAACTACCTCAGGGTAAGCTTCCAGAAGGTCTTAACAATCAAAAGCTATGGTTGATTCGACGGGGGGAACTAACACATACTTCCGGAAATATTCTAAATCAAGGTAGTATTGATGCTCCCATTCAACAGAATGGCTATTGGGAAGTTACTCAACCTACGGAAATATATAGTCTCAACCCAGAACAATGGGAGATAGTACTCAATTACCTACCCCAGCTAGCTCAAGTAATTTCTTCTAATACCGAAGGATCTCAAATCCAATTGCAGGGTAGTGCAGATATAGCAAATTATAGAAAAAACCTTAATCCCCGATCCCAGATTACAACATCTCATATTCGAAGGTATAAGCCTGAAAGATCTGGACCTCAAAAATCTAACCTCCAAAGAGCCAAGCCTCAAATACCAAAAATTCAGACACCTAAGATTCAAAGTCCTAAAGTTAAAAGTTCGAAAAAAAATCAGCAAGAAATAGTAAGGGGACAACCAGGTAAAAAAATTAGCCAAGCATATTTTCCCAGTCCCAAATTACAAGTAGGTCACCTATTACAGCGTATTACCCGACGCTATCCCTTCTTTCAACAGCAAAGTAGTTCAGACTGTGGTGCAGCCTCCTTAGTAATGATTGGTCAGTATTGGGGTAAACGTTTTAGCATCAATCGTCTGCGAGAAATTTCCCATGCTGACCGCAACGGTGCATCATTACGTGGTTTAGTTCTTGCAGCAGAAAGTATTGGTTTTACAACCCGACCAGTTAAAACTAACCTTCTGCAATTAGAGCAACAAAGTTTACCAGCCATCGCCCATTGGGAAGGTAAACACTATATCGTTGTTTACGAAGTGACTCGTACTCATGTAATTGTCGGCGATCCCGCGATCGGTCAGCGCAATCTGACTCGCGCAGAATTTGAAACTGGTTGGACTGGTTATACCTTATTACTTCAACCTACAGCATTATTAAAAGAAGCTGAACAAAGCAATCTTCCTTTTTGGCAATTTATCGAGTTAGTTAAGCCTCACCGACTAGTATTGTTGGAAATATTTTTGGCTTCTGTCTTTATTCAGGTTTTGGGACTAATTACACCAGTTTTTACCCAATTACTCCTAGATCGAGTGGTGGTACAACGCAGTACCTTGACATTAAACGCCATAGGATTGGGATTGCTTCTCTTTGGCTTCTTTAAAATCGCCATGACGGGATTGCGACAGTATCTTTTAGATCATGTGGCGAATCGAATTGATATTGCCCTAATTGTCGGATTTATTAATCATACTTTACGTTTACCCCTAGAATTTTTTGAATCTCGCTATGTTGGCGATATTATTTCCCGCGTCCAGGAAAACCATAAAATCCAGCAATTTTTAACTGGGGAAACCCTATCCATTTTGTTGGATATGTTGACCATGTTTGTTTATACCGGGTTAATGTTCTGGTATAGCTGGAAATTAGCACTGTTAGTCTTGGTAATCGTACCCCCATTTATCTTACTAGCACTAGTTGCCACACCCTTTCTACGAAAAATTTCCCAGGAAATATTCGCTGCTTCTAACGAACAGACCAAATATCTGATTCAATCTTTAACTGGTATTCGCACAATTAAATCATTAGCAGTAGAACAAACTGTACGTTGGCATTGGGAAGAACTATTTGCTAAGTCCATAAAAAAATCTTTTTCAGGACAAATAATTGGTAATACCCTATCTATATTTAGCTCTACGATTCAGACCCTAGTTACTACATTATTATTATGGTTTGGAGTTTGGCAAGTAATCCAAGGTGAACTAAGCATTGGGCAATTAGTCGCTTTTAATATGTTAATGGGTAATGTTATTAGTCCATTTCAAAGACTGACCTTTGTGTGGAATGAATTGCAGGAAATCACGATCGCGATCGAGCGCATTAACGATATTATTGATAGTAAACCGGAAGAAGATCTGCAAGAGGAAATTCATCAGTCTCTCCCACCTCTAGAAGGTCACATTCGCTTCGAACAAGTTACTTTCCGCTACAATCCAGACAGCGAAATTAACAATCTAGAAAACATTTCCTTTGAAGCAAAACCAGGACAGACAATAGCTTTAGTCGGGCGTAGTGGTTCGGGAAAAACAACTCTTTCTAAGCTCTGTTTAGGCTTCTATCTTCCCACCGAAGGAAATATTTTAATTGACGGTTATGACATGAGTAGTATTTCCTTAGCCTCCTTGAGACAGCAAGTTGGTGTGGTAGATCAAGATACCTTCCTTTTTGGTGGTACGATTCGTGAAAATATTAGTATTGCTTTTCCAGAAGCAAGCTTAGAAGAAGTAATAGAAGCAGCAAACCAAGCAGGAGCCCATGAATTTATCAAAGAATTACCGATGGGTTACGAAACCCAGATTGGTGAAGGGGGTGGAATGCTATCTGGAGGACAAAAACAACGATTAGCGATCGCCCGCGCTCTTCTAGGAAATCCCCGGTTGCTAATCCTTGATGAAGCGACTTCTCACCTGGATACTGAGTCAGAAAGAATTATTCAAAATAATCTCAATACAATTCTCAAAGATCGAACAACATTGGTAATTGCTCATCGCCTTTCCACAATCAGAAACGCAGATTTAATTTTGGTCTTAAACAAAGGTGTTTTGGTTGAAAGCGGTACCCACGAACAGCTAATGGAAAAACGAGGTCAATACTTTTACCTCAATCAGAAACAACTCGCCGTTGTTAGTTAGCAATTATTTAACTTGTATTTATTTGTTTGCGTTTATTTGTTTTTGTGATTTCGTTCTTTGATCTACTGCTGAAGTAAACGGACTAAATTCTAGCTTGAAGGGGAAAAAATGGCTGATATTAAACATAACTATTCCAATAATTCTAGTACTGGGAATAATTCATCTTTAACAGAAGCTAAATTATCTAAGTCTTCTAATTCTAAATCTTCTAATTCTAAATCTTCTAGTGCTAAATCTTCTATTTCTCAACATTCTAATAATGACTGGTCTTCTCTAACTCGAGAAATAATTGATACCTTACCTCGAGTTTGGACGCGAGGATTACTTTATTTTCTCATGGTTTTTATCGGAGTTGTTTTACCTTGGGCGATGTTTTCTCAAGTTGATGAGACAGGGAATGCTAGGGGGAGATTAGAACCTCAAGGTAAAGTTTTTACAGTGGATTCACCAGTTTCAGGAACCATCGCCGAAGTTTTTGTCAAAGAAGGTCAATTAGTACAAAAACAACAACCCTTATTAGAACTTGAATCCGAACCAGTCAAGAGCGAACTAAAGCAAATTGAAATAAGACTAGAAGGTCAAAAGAAAGAATTAACTCAGTTAAAAGTTTTGGAAAATCAACTAGTTCTAGCAGTTAACAGTCAGAAAGAACAAAACAAAGCTCAACAGCTAGAAAAACAAATCCAAATAGATGAAGCTCGACAAAGTCTGGAGTATAGTCAAACAGCCAAAAACTTAGCTCAGACCAGATATAATGAGGCAATTAAAGAAGTACAGCGTTTCAGTAAAGCCAAAGAAGAAGGAATAGTAGCCGAAATTCAAGTAGTTGATAAAGAAGACCTAGCTCAGGAAAGAAAAGGATTACTCCAGCAAGCTAATTCCAATATTGCACAAGCTAAACTTCGTCTAGAAGAACAAGAAGAAAACTATCAGAGTTTACTTGCTTCCCACAAAATAACTTTAATCCGAAGCCAAGAACAGCTAGAAGAATCAGAAACAAAAATAGAAACCCTTGAATCTCAAATCAAAGAAAATTATAACCAAATAGATGCTTTAAATTATCAGTTAGAACAAAGGATAGTTAAAGCACCAGCTAGTGGTTCAATTTTTCAATTATCAATTCCCAAACCTGGAGCAGTTGTAAATCCAGGAGATGCGATCGCGGAGGTTGCTCCGAAACGATCGCCCCTAATTCTTAAAGCTCAAATGAACACCACAGAAAGTGGTTCTTTGGAAAAAGGAATGTCAGTCAAGCTGAAGTTTGATGCTTACCCATTTCAAGATTACGGTGTATTTGAAGGAAAATTAATTAATATTTCTCCTACTACTAAAGTGACAAATACGCAGAGTGGTCAAATAGCTGCATATGATTTAGACATCGAACTAAAACAAACTTATATTCAAGTCCAAAACAAACGTATTCCTTTAAGACCAGGTCAAACCGCTACAGCAGAGGTAATAGTTCGACAGCGTCGCTTAATTGATTTTGTTCTCGAGCCATTTCAAAAACTCCATGAGAATGGTTTAGAACTTTAATTCGGATTTTTAATTCACATTTTATAGCAGTAGCTATCTAAGATTATTTGAAATTATTTATTCTCTTTTTCCTATTACCTGTTCCCTGTTCTCTATTCCCAAAATTCATAACAAGGAGACCGATCGTGTCAGAAATTTTAACTCTTTCCCCACAAGACCTTTTTAACCAAGTGCGAATTTCCTGTCAAATACCAGCCACAGTTGAAAGGTTTTTGCATCGCGAAATTGTTACTCGTACAGCCAAAGAAGCTGATATAAAAATCGAGCCAAATGAACTTCAGGAAGCAGCAGATACTTGGCGATTAATGAATCAACTCCATAGCGTTGATGATACCTGGTCATGGCTACACAGACATCATATATCTTTGGATGAATTTGAAGAATTAATTTCTGCTAATATTCTTTCTTCTAAGTTAGCTCAACATCTTTTTGCTCATCAAGTTGAGCCTTATTTTCTGGAATTTCAACAAGATTATGCTCGAGTTGCAATGTACGAAATCGTTTTAGATGATGTAGATATAGCTAGGGAATTATTTTATGCTTTGAGTGAAGAGGAAATTAGTTTTTTTGAAGCAGCTTACCAATATATTACCGATACAGAATTACGCCGAAAAGGAGGATATAAAGGAGTAATATACCGCAAAGATTTAAAACCAAAAATTTCCGCTGCTGTTCTTGCTGCGAATCCTCCCCAAATTCTCAAACCAATTATTACTGCTGAGGGAGTGCATTTGATTAGAGTGGAAGAAGTTATTGAATCTAAATTGGATGAAACTTTGCGTCAAAGTATTTTGACTGATTTGTTTAGTAATTGGCTTAAGCAACAAGTTGGAAAATTTGAAGTTGAAATTAATTGTGATTCTTCTAAGAAGCATAACCAAGTTTCTACTTCTCCCTGCAAAACTCCTGTTTAAGTTTTATTATTACCAATAATTGGTATTTTTACTCTCACCATCAGCCCCCTCAAGGGGGTTTATTTACTTTTAACTTCATTAACTCGCATCTTGCACCAACAAAAATTGATGCAATTGTATTACTCAGTAAAAATCTGAAAGCCTTGATTTAACGATAAAAGATACTAAAAATTAGGTAGCTTTATCGCGCTTATTTTGAATTTACATGGGTTTTTACTTAGAGGTGCAAGATATGAGCGCCCCAGGAGGGAAAGTCAAAAGTCAAAAATCATTAGCATCGCGTGTCCGTAGGACATAAGTCAAAAGTACTAAATCTCCCTCCCAATGAATGAAACTAGCACATTTTTTTGACTTTAGCTGAAAGTTTTACTATATAAGGGTTTTAAAATGTGCAAGTTAGAAGTTAATGAAATCACCTTGTTTATATTTTAAATCTGGTCTATTTTATTTGCTATTTATTCGGACAAAAAGTAATTATCATATGTCTTTTTTATATGCTTAAACATATTGATTTTTTATTCCAAATAAATGACCATGATTAATAACAGTAAGACAAGTTTTGCTGTGACGTAAAAGCAGAAAAAATATTAGGAAATAAATAAATGCTAGAACTTACAAATTTGAAACCAAGTAATGTTGAACTAACAGAAGAGGAGACAGAGAAACTTTATGGCGGAGCTGCAGGCTTTGTAGCTGGTGTAGCTAATACTGTTTGGGATGTCGGTGTAAATGGTTGGTACGACCCATCAGCAATTAACGGAAAATTTTGGACTAGTAGTCTAGGCAAAATAGGGATTGCAACTGGTATTGGTGCTGCATTTGGCGGTCCTAAAGGCGCTGCTCTTGAAGGTTAAACCATTTATCCTAAAAAAATAAAAATTTGAGGTTTGCAATCCCTAAATTTTGAATATTTTTGAGAATTTAAGTAGGGCTTGCT
>JGI1201J43222_100072_pt1 | contig 39135 bp, 26 predicted proteins | sample MastesBC008_FD_43222 | JGI IMG/M metagenome (IMG submission 43222) | reverse complement strand
ACTGAAATCCAGAAAATTAATACAATTTAGAACTGATGGGTCAGACCCCTTTTTAATTCGCCAACAGCATCATAAATTTCCAGGCTCATATACTAAGTACCTTAAAACGCACTCTTAGCATAGCGTGTCCGCAGGACATAAACCCTTACCTAGTCTGATTTATCAGACTTTATCTATAAGCCTGGGATTTTAATCCAAGGCGTGTTGGGCTAAATAAATTCGCAGCAATTAGTTAATTTGAATTTGACTACTGAGCGGAAAAATATTTAAATTTTTACAATTGCTACAATTTATCGCTTTGACAGTAGTAGCGTGCTGCTCAATAATAGCTAAAATTTCAGGACAATATTCCAACGACGAGCCAATTCTTGCATTGCTGCACCTCGCACACTACTAGAATTATCAGCGATCGCGCACTGTTTAAGAATCGCTAAAGTCTCAGGGTAGTCCTTCCAACCACGGGCTAATTCTTGTATAGCTGCACGCCGTACACCCCAATTATCATCAGTGGTGACGCACTGCTTAATAATAGCTAAAGTCTTGGGATGTTCTTTCCAGACACCAGCTAACTCCTGTACTGCTGCACGTCTTACGCTTCCAGAATCATTATTTGTAGCGCACTGCTGGATCATATCTAAGATTTCGGGGCGATCGCTCCAACCATGAGCTAACTCTCTTAGTGCTGCACATCGCACATCTGAATCATCATCAATGGTCGCACGCTGTTTAAGCCACGTTAAAGTTTCGGGGAGATCCTTCCATCCATAAGCTAATTCTTGTAATGCTGCGCATCGCACATCTGAATAATTATCAGTGCTGGCGCGTTCTTTAAGCCACGTTAAAGTCTCGGGACTATCTTTCCAACCGCGAGCTAATTCTTGTACTGCTGTACGTCGAATATCAGAAGAGTCATGAGTAGTGGTAAGATTTTCAAGCCATATGAAGATTTCAGGGCGTTCTTTCCAAGTATTAGTAACTGCTTTAATTGCTTGAGTGCGAATCTTTCTAATTCTATTCTTATCTTCTTCAGTACACGGGCTGACTAACTCTCTGTATATACCATAATTAATTAGTCTTTTAAGATCCAATAATAGCTGCTGACCAACAGACATAATAACCTTTCTATTTCGGACTTCTACTAAACACTCAGCTGCTAAAAACAGATTGACAAAATTCTCTTCTTCTCCATATATTCTCATCAAATACTGAATAATTTGTCCCACAAATTTGGCATCAATCATGCCAGCAATTAATCGTAAAACTTCATGCCAAGATTCATCCATCCAATGCTTGCCAAAAACCTCTACTTTTAGGTTCTCAATTGTCAGGGTTTGAGTTTCTTTAAACTGCCAAACAAATTCCCAAGCACAGAAATATTCTAAAAACGTACGATGTACAAAAGCATAGTAATCTGCACCCAGATAACACAGCATAAAATTACGTGTTCTGAGTTGGTCTATCATTAACTTTGCAGCAACTCTAGCTTTATCAACTTCTATAACTTTTAAATAATTTTTAAGAATCTTTTCTAAATCGCTTTCTTTAATCAAGTTACCAGCTAAGCTTCTATCATTGGTTTGCATAAAATAGGCAACTCGACGCAACATTGCCTGTTTATCTTTACAATCTATACTTGTTGGATCTAATCTTTTATCTTCGACTAAAGTACGTTCTACATCCCATTGATGCAGTAGTACTCTCGATGCTTGATTGTAAAGTTCAGCTCTATCCCTTGGTAATTCTTGGTTGCGGTTGAGAATTGCCATCATTGTTAACAGTAAGGGATTTCCTGCTAATTCCTGAATCGCCGATGAATTCTCAATTGCTTTTTGCAATCGTCCTTTTTTTCTAATTTTATCTGCTTCATCATTAAAAGTTAATTCGTGCCAACGATGGATAAAATCTTGAATTTGTTCTGATTCTAAATCTTGCAGCATGAAATGCTTAAACTCAGCGTCCCGTAGTCTTTGGGGTTTGTAGCCAATGATGCGAGAAGTAACAATTACCCGCACATGAGGATATTCATTTGTGAAGCGATGAATATCAGTAATAATGTCTTCTCGCTTAGCAGGATCGAATACTTCATCTAACCCATCAAACATCACTAAGGCGTTACCTTTTTTGAGGTACGTTTGTAGTTGATGTTGGTTTAAATGATGCACTACGCCACTACATTTATGAAAAAACTCAAGAAAATCATTACATTCTTTTTCATCCCGTCGTCGTATATAGGTACGTAGTTCAATCAATAACGGGATTGACCGGTCAATTAAATTACTTAAAGGCGATTCTGCCCAATTTAATGCTAAATATTGTAATAAAGTAGATTTTCCAGAACCAGGGTCGCCTAATAGAACTGTATATTTATAAATTTGTTTATTATTAACTATTTCTAATACAGAACGTATGGGCTGCTCAAAATAAATTTTCTTGTAGCGTTCTAAATCTTCTGTTTCAATTTCTGATGATGCTTGCTGACTTTCCCTTAGTCGTCTCAAATGCTCTTTCGGAATTTCATAAACCTGCGGTAAAACTGAGTGTACCTCCCGAACATTTTGCACAATAAACATTCGCCATAACTTTAGTTCGTTATAGGCATAACCGCTAGTATCTAAACTATCTAATTGTAGTTTGCCGTATCGTTCTCTAATCCCTTCTTGATATTGACTTAAATCAAAATCGGGGATAATTCCGGCTACTTCTTGAGTATTATCCTTAATAACTTCTAGGTTTTGAGAATCTAGAACGTTTCTGAGTTCAGGTGATTCTCTGATAATAGCTTTAACTTTTTTCAGATAGCGTTTACCAAGTCGTTTCCAATTAAACTCATCTGGTAATACTTTTAAATCTAATTCATACCACTTAGTTTCTAACTTCTTCGTATCTAAAACTTTGCATTCGTAAGTAAAAGCATTTCCTAAGATTTCTTTAATCTCTTTATTACCAATAAATATTTTAAACGGCTTGATAAACTGCTTCAATTCTTCATCTTCAAGATCTGTATCTTCTAATTCCTGTTGTACCAGTAGCAAAAACTCCTTTAAAGCTTTACCTACAGCAATATCTATCTCTTCTTTTTGCAAACGCTTTAGTACATTACTGGGGATACCCTTTAATAAATCCTTAGTCCAATCTTTCGCCGCATCTTTAGCAATATTCGATAATTCTTGCAAAATTGGCTTAAAAACAAACCCTGCAGCCTGCGCTACTCCCCAAGCTACTAACAAATCCATAGTTTAAATTACAGTTAATAACCTTTAATTAGGAGTATACCTAAAAAATATGGTAATATTCACTACCAAGTAATACATTTTCGAGTCTTGTATATACGTGCTATTGAGACTTGCTTTTAGGCTGAGGAATCTTAATCTGAACCTGACGCTCACACTTAAATCCGCGCTCCACCCACTCATCCATATCAACATCTGCAAGTCTTATCACCTTTCCACATTCCGGTTCCCTAAATTGACTAACAATCGCCCAAAATAAACTACGGGTTACATCCAAAGAAGTTTTTAACCAAGACTCCCGATTACCCGGAACGCCCTTTTCATTGATAATATCTGGCTCAACCCAAATTCCATGGGAACCCAATAAAATTTGAGCCATCCATTTTGCTCTAGGTAAATGAGTACTAGAAGTTACTAGTTTTACCTTTTTTACGCGCCAGCGTTTCAGTATTGGAATGCCATAGTAAAAATTACCAAAAGTAGATTTAGCACACTTTTCCAGCCATACATTTTTTATAATTGTTGACTGTAAACTTGGCGACCGCATACTTGCTAGATATTTTTGAAAAATTAGTTTAATACAAGGGTCTTGAGAACCGCTAGATATCAAAATAGGAGTTTCGGGATGTTCTGTTGCTTGCACTCCAACATAAATCTCCCGTTGAATACTACCACCCAAAACAAAAATTGCATCTACGGGCTGAGAAGATGCGGACATTAGGGTCATGAAGCTAACAATGAAGCAACTTCCAAAAATAATAAAAAATAAAAAAGTTAATTGACGCCAGTATTTTTGAATTATTCTTTTGAATATTACTCCGATGTATATTATTCTTGCTATCAGCCTTTTTTTTTTCGGTAAGTCTTGTAACGATCGCGAATTTTTCGTCTCATAAAAAATCTTATAAAAAGTAGCTTAATCGCTAAAATATTGATACTTAAGAGAGAGTTTTTTAAGCATATTTTGTTACCTACGATTATTGCTGATTTTCTCCCCAACCCCATTAAAAAGTGGGCAAAAGTCCGCCTTACCAAGGGGGATTTAAGGGGAACAAAGATGTATTAGGTAAATAATATGACTTTTGAAACATCCTCTAAAATACTTTCAAGTTGTTGGAAGGAAATTTGACCGCCAAATTTATATTCAAATAAATTTAGACTTAAGCAATTTATGCCTCATTTTTTAGCAGGATTTATGCGGAAGTAGTATTCGACTTCCACACAAAAAATTTAAATTTTGCGTGTTTACCTTCACCATCTAAATTTCTAACCTATAATGTCCGTATCACTAATACCGAGCTATGTTTCTTCCTGGCTTTCATCCTTCAGACTGATGCTGTTATTAAGGCTGAAGATAGTAAGGATATGACCTAGCTGCAAAAATAGTTCGTGCTCGTTAAAGTCATAACATACTTTACAAGTATTATTTAATACATTCAATGTCTTGTTAAATCAGGATATACTTGTAGAGTAGTTTTATGAAAAAGTTTTTATATTTCCCATTAGCTGCAGCAAACGCAGCATATTTTGCTAAACCAAAACAATTTCTTCACTGTTTAAGAAAAAAAATAGTGAATAATAAAATGGATAAAAATCTAATTATTAAATATAAAAACTTAATTATTAAGCACAAACACTTATAAATGTTTCTGAAGTTTGATTGTTAAACTGTCAACAATACGATAAATCCAGCTAAATATACATGAACCAATCTGCGAAACCCTACTCATCGCTGCAAGTAGCTTTTCTTGGTGGAGTTATAGCCACCACGGCTACATTTTCTGCATTTGGTCTAGCTTGGTGTCGTTCTGTTAAGGCTGCACTACAGGATAGTCCAAAAGCGATTGTTGACCAGGTGTGGCAACTGGTAGATCGTGAATATGTAGATTCATCTTTTAATCAACAAGATTGGCAAGCTGTTAGACGTAGGTTATTAAGTAAAGACTATACTTCTCAAGAAGAAGCTTATACAGCAATCCGTAAAGTGTTGGAAGGTCTAAACGACCCCTACACTCGATTTATGGATCCTAACCAGTATAAATCCTTAACCACCCAGACTTCCGGTGAAATTTCTGGGATTGGGGTTCGTATGGAATTTGATGATACAACTAGGCAATTAACCATAGTTGAAGCTTTGGATAATTCTCCAGCCATGCGAGCAGGTATTAAAGCAGGGGATGAAATTTTAGCAATTAATGGTAAACCTACCCGCCAGATGAACTTGGAAGAAGCATCCAAATTAATTCGCGGTAAGGTCGGTACTATTCTTACCTTGCAAGTGGGACGTCAAGGTCAAAGATATTTCAACGTGAAGTTGACTAGAACAACCATCGAAGTACCAACTGTGAATTATGCTTTAAGGGAAGAAGGTAAGCGTCGTGTAGGTTATATTCGCTTGCGGGAGTTTAGCGGTCATGCTGCAGAGCAAATGCGAAAAGCGATTAGCGAGCTAGAAGCGAAAAAAGTTGATGAATTTGTATTAGATTTGCGCGGTAATCCAGGTGGATTACTAGGAGCAAGTATTGAGATAGCTAAAATGTGGTTAGATGATGGCGATATTGTTCGCACGGTGGATCGTAAAGGAGGAAGCAAGCAGACTCAAGCCGATCGCACCGCTCTTACCAATAAACCTTTAGCTATTTTAGTAGACGATAGGTCAGCCAGCGCCAGCGAAATTCTTACCGGAGCTCTTAAAGACAATAAGCGAGCGGTGGTTATTGGAACTAAAACCTTTGGTAAAGCTTTAGTGCAATCAGTCCATGAATTAGTTGATGGTTCTGGAGTTGCAATTACTATTGCTCATTACTACACCCCTAAAGGAACTGATATTAATCACAAGGGAATTACTCCGGATGTTGATTTAAGATTGACGGATTCACAAAGACGTCAGCTCGATACAAATCCGAATTTGTTGGGAACAACGAAAGACCCATATTACAGCCGGGCTTTAAGAGCTTTATCAGAATATAAATTCGCTCAGCCTTTGGAAACTAAGCCTTCGGAACAACCTATTGGTGCTCAGACATTTAACTTATAGACATTTAGTTGTAGACACTTAGCTATTTAACTAATTAGTACTTATAGCAGAATTATGCGCAGTACTTACAGTACGCTTACGCTAGGTCGCGTCCTTACGGACGTTAGCGGGGCGGAGTGTAAGCACAGCAGGAGACAGGAGCTAGGAGTAGAATCCGCTTCATAACTGACTTTCAGTTTTTGAACCGTCCCTCACTTAGTTGTAATCCGCTATATAATTATTTATTTCCAGTTGTTTATTTCCGGAAAATTAATTGTCTAAAACTTGAGCGGTCTGAAATTTTCAATAGTCTAAAACTTTAATTCCGTTTTAATTGCGTTGAGAAAGTAACGTTACCAGCAAAGGAGATGATTTAAGTGATTTCTCCCACATGCTTGGTAGCGATATTTTTTAGTAAGAACAGAAAATAGTGCGCGGTCTAGCGTAAGCGTGCTGTAAGTATTGCGCATTAACTGATAACTGAGTGTGCTACTGATTTTAAATTTTCCGACGGGAATACTAAATTAGTGTCCATATGTCAATCCCTATATTTATGAATGTTAGTGACTCTGCTCAGACAAATACAAGCACTAAATTTTTCCCACGTATATCTGTTGTCATTCCTATTTATAACGGAGAAAGTGACTTATCAGAATTAATCAGTTGCTTGTTAGCCCAAACCTACCCAAAAAAATTAGTAGAATATCTGCTGGTTGATAACAATAGTAGCGATCGCACATTCAGTTTTTTAGAAACAGCAGCCGAACACTGTCCGATAGAGATTCATCCATTAAGCGAAAATCAGATCCAAAGTTCCTACGCTGCTCGTAACAAAGGGATCCAAGCCGCAGGAGGAGAATTTATTGTATTTACCGATGCAGACTGTCGTCCCCAACCTCGGTGGCTAGAATTATTGATCCAACCTTTTATGAGATCGGAGGTTGCGATCGTCGCTGGAGAAATTACCGCATTCCCAGAAAAAAACTTACTGGCAAAATTTGCTGATCGCCAAGAAACATTATCTCAAAAACATACCCTTACCCATCCTTTTTGTGCATACGGTCAAACTGCTAATTTAGCTATTAGACGCACAATTTTGGAAAAAAGTGGTTTATTTCGTCCCTATTTAACCACCGGAGGTGATGCTGATATTTGCTGGCGGATCCTCAAACAAAATTTAGGCACTTTGGAATTTGTCTCTGATGCAATTGTTCGACATCGTCACCGCACCTCAATTAGAGAATTAGCCAGTCAATGGCGAAGATATGGACGTTCCAATCGCTATTTACACGAATTGCACGGTGTAGATTTAATGCGAGAAATCCCAAACAAAGAATACTACTATCGATTAACACGCTGGTTATTAAAGGAAATACCCCAACAAAGCATTAAAATACTTACAACTAAAAGTTCGGTCGTAGACTTACTAAACACTCCTATCGGTTTATTTACTGCTAGGATTCGCTATTCCGGTCAAAAAGAAGCTAAACTTCCTGAAAACGCGAAAATAATCCAGTGCTTAGATTCATAATTCCTAGTAAATTACAAGTACTTTTAGGAATAATTTTCCCAAAAATTATTAACCCAGAAAATTATTAACCCAAAAAATTTTTTAATAGATAAAAAAATTAAAATTAAGAATTATTAAATACTGATGCACAAACTACGCCAAAGATAAATGCAAATATCAATATAATTAAATCTGGGAAATCATATCTATCCCAGGCATATATTATTCAAATGGCGATCAAATTTCGCTAAATTGGAAAAAATACTGTGAAGGAAAATCTAGATGTCAGCACAACTTTTACTGGTAGATGATGAACCGGGACTGCGCGAAGCCGTGAAAGATTACTTAGAAGAAAGCGGTTTCAAAGTTCAAGTAGCCAGTAACGCCCGTGAAGGATGGGAGTTGATGCAACAAAATACACCAGAATTGGTGATTTCCGACATTATGATGCCACAAGTTGATGGTTATCAATTTCTCAAACAATTAAGAGAAGACCCCCGTTTTGCTTCATTACCTGTAATATTCCTAACTGCAAAAGGAATGACTTCCGATCGCATCCAAGGTTATCAAGCAGGTGTTGATGGATATTTACCCAAACCTTTCGATCCAGATGAATTAGTTGCAATTATTGAAAATTTACTGACGCGACGCGTAAGTTCCAGTCAAACAAAAAATGAAGATAGTGAAACACCAGATATTGCTGAATTAGCAAATCAAATTGCCCAAATTAAGGCTTTGTTGACACAAAGAAACGCTATTCCCCAGACAAGTCCTCCATTTAATATAGACCTGACTCCCAGAGAGCAAAGTGTCCTAAACTTAGTGGCAGAAGGACTTATGAATAAAGAAATAGCACGTCGTCTCGATACCAGCGTACGCAACGTAGAAAAATATGTCAGCCGCTTATTTAGCAAAACAGGAACCAATAGTCGTACAGAGCTAGTTCGCTTTGCTTTGGAACATGGTTTAGCTGATTAGGGAGTGCTGTTTGTTTCGCGCAGCGTTAGCTGTAAACTTTCTTGGAGAACTTTTTTGCAGAACTTTAGGATTTAGCAGAAGACTTCAGAACACCTAAAGAATTGATCTATCGCGCGGATTTTGAAGCTAGAAAACTTATGTATTGGAATTTATCAAGTTTAAATCAAAGTACTTAGCATTAGTTTAAGTAGGTTAGTAAGAAAAATCATAATTCGTTTGTAATAGCGCTTTAGCACTCGAGCGCTACTACAAGCCAAATACGAATATTTCACGTTTCTTTACATAGTTTACTTTTTCTCACCTACTCACTTATCAAGCTTTGAGATTATGAAGCTTTGAGAATTGTTCGGGAAGTCCTAACAAAGTGGTTAAGATAAAAATTTTTTAAGTTTGAAGCCTTAGCTTTGAAATTTTACTTTTAAAACTTGCGACTTGAAGCTTAAATTTTGAATATTTAATCTTGGAACTTGAATTTTCCTGTAGCTAAAGTCCTAAAGAAAAAATAATTATAAGAATAAATAATGGTGTTCAGCCACATGAGCATCTGCGATGCTAGCGTTTTAACGCAGCAAGCTTAACGCGCCTAGCGGTTAGTGCAGCGTGACGTTAGTCAGAGGCTTTACCGACGACGCCGCAGGCTCTACTTATTGAGCGGTCTTAGCGTGACCTTAGTCATACAGATTTGCTGTCTTCTAAGCGTAATGTAGTTATTGCATGACGTTAGTCATAAGTAATGATGGAAATACATTCATTTTGCGTAAATCCTAATCCAATTCAAAGGACAAGGTTATTTGGACTTAATAAATATTAAATTCAAATACAAGAAATAACCCAGTCTCACCTGCTTGTAGTCTACATCGCTTGCAATAAAAAGGTTTCATCAATATTTAATCAATTACTTCACACTAGCATAGATAAAATCAATAAGAAAAGATAATGGTGAACAGAAAATTTTGCTTCAGATTAATTAATAAGAAATGATATAATCTAAGACCCAAGTAAAAAGACGGAAATTAAAATAAATAATTTCACCTTTTGCCCGTATGATTACTGAATCAATTTTTTTTGTTCCCTGCCCCCCTGACTCTGACTACAAGACGATAGCTTGATAAGGATCCCTGACATTTAAATGATTTGGGAGCAACAGACATTTTCAGAGATTTTCAACTCCCTGAGTGTCAAATTACTCCCATAATTGCTTAAACCAAAAACTCAAATAAAGTATCCTTAGGCAAAACTAGAGCTAATTATAACTCCAGGGTCCGTTAAGAGCTTCATTTAAGATTTTCGTGAATAAAAATGTCTATCTTTTATTTTTCGACTGCTAACTCTTCCTCGTTAAATAAATGGATGAATTAGTTTTTCCTCCTTTTGTGTAATTCGTGATCTTTCCCAAGGCAAAAGATAAGGCTATAGAAAACGAAACTGAAAAAGACTTAGTCAGTAGGCACACCCAAATATATCCGTAGTGCTAAGGGTGATAACGATCGCAAATCCTCACTAGATTAAAGGAGAAATGGTGAAATAAGCTAACTCTGATTTGAACATAGTTAATCATTTTGAAAATAAGTAAGCAACAAGTAAGCTTAAAAAAATTCACAATTCTCAAGCAAGGTGTTTGCTAATATTAGTAGGCTTGAAGATAAAACTATTGACAAATGTCAGCAGAATTACGTAGACGCATTAACTGACGTCGCATTTGTGGAGATGCTTTTAGTTCAGAGATTTCGCGAGTTTTAACATAAGTTTGTAATGTTTCCAGAAATTCATCAGAACCCTCAGTTAAGGCATCAAGTAATACCTGTAACAGCTGCTCGCGATCGCTTAACAGACTTTTTTCCTCAATTAACCTAAATTTGAGATGTACTTCACATTCGTAAACACCTACCTCAATATTATTTATCTGACGGGGTAATGCTTTCGAGTTCATAGTTTTGAGGATTCCTGTAAAGAGTTGTGACTTAGGCAAGGAGCTTTATTAAAGCAAAAATTTTCTGATGTTGCTTGCAATCTTAGAGAGGTGCAATTTTAAGATCGCTTGTCTTCAAGAATATTTGTATCCCATTTTTTATCCAGTGTCTTCTCCTAAGTAAAATTTCAGCATTCCGATCATGATACACAAATGGAATCTATTGCTTAAGTAAAGCATAACTATTATTCAATTTTTAAGATTCTATACTGCTTAAGTTTCTGTGTGAACTTGTTTGAGCTTTTTAAAGGTTTTTACATCAAGTTTTTCTTAACGTCAACAACAGTTTTAGTTTTTACTAAAAAGCTAGGTAATGCACGTAAGTGAAAACGCTGATAATCTTTAATCAAACTCAGTTATAACTTAGTAGTTAGAGGATTGCGTAAAATTACTCAATGTTAATTTTTTGCATTTATTAATAACCTAGATTCAACTCACAAATAAATGAATTTGGTTACTACTTTTATTTGAAATGACAATATATACACTGAACAAATAAATCTCCTTATGTATGTGAGCTGAGTCACTTCTTAATAAAATTTTTGCCGAAAACTAGAAAAAGTAATCACTTAACGAAACTAGTTCCTCAGATAAATTGTATAGGTGTATTGGCCTGTTTTTAAAATCAAAACTATTTACGACAATTATTATCGCAGGAAAAATCTTGGTTGCGATCGTCCTCAATAAAAACTGGACAACAGGATAACAGTCTATCTTTAGTCTTCGTTTCACTAATTGATACCGATTAATTATTTACGTTTTCGGAAGCTAGTTGAACGATCTCAGGACCATTAAAAAATAAATTGAGGGAAAGGTAATTGATTTAGCTCACAACTCAACAAATAATTTTCCAGATCAAGAGTAATTTTCCCAAAAAACCAGATTCAAAGTAAAATTTCACAAGGTAAATAATTTAATTTTATTCGAACGTAAATCAAAAAGTTTTTTCATATTTCGGTAGCGACAACCATAGATAATATTTATATTTACCAGGAATCAGACGTCGGCAAGCTTGAAGATAGGGTCTACAATAATTTCAGTTTAATTAATCATAAACCCCAGTTCTCAAAGATGGAAAACACAACGCTGCTTAAGTCTACGACCAGACATATCAGGATCTTCGCTGCGGAAATTGATCGAGACGGAGAACTCGTACCCAGTAATCAAGTTTTAACTCTGGATATAGACCCGGACAATGAATTCAATTGGAACGAAGATGCTCTGCAAAAGGTTCATTACAAGTTTGATGAACTAGTAGAGGCTAACAGTGGCGCAGACCTTACAGATTACAATTTACGTCGTATTGGCTCTGATTTAGAGCATTATGTCCGAAATCTACTGCAATCAGGAGAAATTAGTTATAATCTAACTGCTCGCGTTACAAATTACAGTATGGGGCTACCACAAGTAGCAGTTGATGAAGATAAGTAATAATTTTGAGTTCGAGAATCTCATTCTTGAGAATGTTTTGTCTTAAAGGCTCAGAACTTGAGGAGTTAAAGCTCAGAAAGTTAAAGCTTAAAGACCTTAAGCTTGAATATCCTCTACTTGCTTAAGTCTAGGAATCTCAGGTATAAAGATCTTGAATATAAAATTTTTCTACAAAAGTTCAGAGTTACAGGTTTAGTAATTTAAATTTTGGGGTTTAAATTTTGCAATTTAAATTTTGTAACGTCCTGAACTTTGCTCTCACCTGTTTTGACTGCGAACTCCTGAGGCAAAAAAGTTCTCGGTTCTGGGCATGGGAACGATTCGTACAGTATTTGATAATATTTTTTTGCTTGCAGCCAACGAATAGTGCTTGGGGCGCTGAGTTACTTGGTCGAGCAATTTTAGCTGCAGATACTTTTGCTCCAGGACCGACCTCAGGTCAGTTCAAGAAAACAAGACGTACGGTTCCTTTTCTCCACGCTCAACCAGTTCAGGGTTTTTCTGCTGTAATCCCTGGTCCGAAGAAAAATACTTATTTGCTGGTTTCAGATAATGGTTTTGGAGGGAAAAGTAATTCCCCTGACTATGTTCTGCGAATTTATGCAGTGGAAGCAGATTTTGTCACAGGGAAAGTTTTTCCTGTCAATCTCCGAACGGGAGCGCGACTAAAATCTTTTAACCGCAAAAGTTTTTTAGAACTCAAAGATAGGCAAAATTTACTCCAATTTCCCATAGTAGCTGATCGCAATACTTATCCCAGCAATAAATCTATTCCCATTAGTCCAGCTATCCGTAAAAATCGTTTGCTCACTGGAGGGGACTTTGATATTGAATCGTTTCGAAAAGCAGATGATGGGACTTATTGGTTAGGAGATGAGTTCGGTCCCTTCTTGCTCCACGTGAACCCAAATGGCGAACTCTTGGACATCCCCATTCCCTTACCAAATCTATTGGGGGTTGGTAAATTAAATTTTATTAAGTCTCCCGATAATCCAAAATTTGTTGACTTGCCGCGAAAGGAAGCAGAAAATTTAGCTAATCTTAGTGGTTCTCGTGGATTTGAGGGCTTAGCTCTTAATCGCAGTGGCGATAAACTATATGCCATGTTGGAAGGTCCTCTCAAGGAAGATACCAACTCTCAACGTCTACTAATTTACGAATTTGATGTTGCAAGTAAAAAATATACCAGTGAGATTTTTGCTTACAAATTAGAGGACAGTAGCCACGCGATCGGGGAACTAACAGCCATCAGTGATCAAGAATTTATTGTTATCGAACGAGACCATGAACAAGGCGACCCTAATAATCGGAAATTTAGAGAGCCAGCTAAGTTTAAACGAATTTATAAAATAAATATTAAGAATAAAGATTCGCAAGGATTTGTCAAAAAAGAGTTATTAGTAGATTTATTAAGGATTAAAGACATTCAAGGTGTTGGCGGTCAAGCCACCCGCAATGGTATTTTTGCCTTTCCCTTCGTGACAATCGAAAGTGTACTACCAATAAACGCAACAGATTTACTGATTGTTAACGATAATAACTACGCCGATAGTATAGGTCGTATTCCAAATCAGGTAGATAATACAGAATTTATTTTAATTAGGTTAGATAAGCCTCTATATTAATGTTCGGCATTAATGTTCGCTAAGCGGTCATTATCGGTAATAAATACCAATAATAATTTTGATCGCTAGTAAAAAAATAGTCTTATTTATGCACGCTTTATATATCCAGTGTTTTGCTTTCAGTCACTAAGATCTGAATTTTTAAATCTTCATTACTAATCTTGGCGTTTGCAAGCTATATAACTATTAATCTATACGTCTTATGTTTTTCTCGCTTCTTAAGGAGTGTTGGTAAGTTGTACTTATTTATATCAGAAAGTTCGAATTAAGCTGAGGATAAGTTAATTATCTCTACAAAATTAGAGCAAAAATATTTAAATAAAAACATTTAATTTAGCAGAATTAATTTAAAGATATAAGTTATAAAATTGTTAATTATTTTTTATATGACTTGATACTTTGTTGTTCACCTTTATTAAAGTTTGTGATAGATGCAATATCGCACATGTCTGCAATATTTGATACTAAGTACTAATTTAATTTTTCGGTTATTTTGTTGCGTATAATAGCATGAAGTATGATTAAGTCCTTGTTTTTCACTTAAGCTGAAGGCAATCTCAACTAGATATGCTGTATGGAAACATAGTTTATGGACCAGTGATGAAGAAATCGGAAAATGGAAAATCGCATAATAATTAATACTTGTGTTTGTCCTGCCTTATAGTATTCACAGTCAATTTGAAGCTTCTCTTATGAACTTTTTAAAAATTTATCTGAAGCATCAAAATGAATATTTCATTCAACATTTCATCACAGGTTCTAGTCTGTGACGTAAAATTTGAAATTAATTCTCTATTCTATTCAGTTAATATGCTATTTGCAAAGCATACCTAAGATAAAATTTACTGTTACGTGATTGCTGCTTAATTTATACTAAAGAATCTAAATAGACTAAGACTATAGTAATCATATTTAATTTGTAAATAGATAAATATTGCAGAGAACTTACATTAAATACCTCTACAATATTAGTTTTGATGAATGATTTAAAATTGCTATGGCCATCAAACCACAAATATTTAGATAGTAGAAAATTTATGTTCTATTTTAACTAAATCATTTCCTTGATTACCGATGAAACTATCTCGGCATTTAGTAATGAAAGAATTTAAAATTGCAAAATATATTTTATATAATAAGTGCTTAGAATGATGATTATATCTTTCTAAATAACAAATAGATTTGTTTGATTAAATTGATATTTATAATAGATAATTATCCATATAAACATGATTAATTTTTAGTGCTGACAAAACACAATTATTTAGAGTTAGATAATCATATTTATGGTAAATACCAAAATATCTGATAATAAATTTTGTTGTTGCCATTTCCGATTGATAGTTGCATACTTTCCTCTGACAGTAGTATTATTCCGCTTAGTCCTTCATTCATAAATACTGATTTCCCCGTGGATCGTGGATTTAAGTAAATAACCGGTAATTTTGTTAAAAAAATTAGATTTAATCATATTATGTCTCAAGAGGAGTCGAAATATGAGATTCTGCGGATTATAAGTCTTCCCTCAGAGCAATGGGTAAATAGTTTTAATTGAAAAAAATAGAAGTCAAATAGATTTATGAAAGTAAAAGCAGATTGTATATATAAGGTTAATATTAATTGTTTTTTCTTTGTTATCTTGCCTGCAAATACTAGTAATTATATGTGTTAGATTGGCTGTTAAGACTTGAGGGTGTATTTATGTACCATCTCCGTGGCTATGGCTGAAAACAAATGATATCTGTTCTATATAATTAAAATCCTATATAAGTTTGATTTTGTTTTCATTTAAGCTTATTGTTGCTCGGATACTTATAAAATAAGTATAGAAGCTGGCAATATGCATTTTTGTGCTAGGGTGGGCTTATTCTGAAGTCACATGCACTTTATATTAAATTAAAGATTCGGCGACAGGCTTTGTTCAATTACTCTGGTGCTCGCCAATTAAGCACGTAAATAGATATTTAAATGAATAGTGGAGGTCTTGAGTTGGTAGATATGGTGGTTGATTTTGCTCATTACTGCTTATCATTCGAAATCGAGATTGTTAGATGAGCCTCATTTAATATTTTGCTCATAGCAGGTCGAAACACGGAAAATTTGGCTGTAGAGAAAGCCGTAGATGATATTTTTGAAGGAATTGCTAATTGCCGATCGGTGGGAAAACTATGGAAAATGACGCGGCAACGCTTTATTGCCCCAATGAACTTTGTCAGGCACCTAACCCGCTAAGCCACAAGTTTTGCCAACGATGCTCTACACCGCTTTGCAAACGCTACCTGTGGGTCGTGGGAAATGAGGTCAATCTGGGTAAACCTGGTGATATCATAGCCGATCGCTATTTAGTTGTTGCTAAATCAGTACTTTTAGATCGAATACCAAGTTTAGCCGTACAAGCGCCAGCAGTAGAAAAACTAGAATTTATTAAACCATATTTAAAATTAATTCCATTTCGCTTACAGGTTCCGCAGGTATATGGGTTACTACCCCTCAGGAGAGGGGGTGTCACACAAGATGTCTTACTTCTGGAAAATCCGCCAGTTTTCCCGAAAATTGATTCTGATTTAGAAGTAAGTTTACGAGAAGAATTAACTAAAGCCTGGGGGGGTGCAACATCAATGCGCCAACTCAATTGGTTGTGGCAAATAGCTAATATTTGGCAACCACTTGCGAGTGAAGGGGTTGCTTCCACGCTGATGGAAACTCACTTAATGCGGGTAGAAGGACCAATCCTACGTCTGTTGGAGTTGCGTCAAGATGAGGATATTGTCACCCTTGCACAACTTGGTGAGTTTTGGCGCTCCCGGCTACTACCATTTGCCAGAAACGCGATCGCTGAATTTTTAGGTGAAATATGCCATCTGTTGATTGATGGAGAAGTTAAATCTGGCGAACAATTAATTTTACTGTTAGATCGCGGATTAAAAAAAGTCGGAAATTCACAATCATTAAAAATTAGAATCGCCACTCAAACGGATACTGGTCCTAGTCGCCAACGTAATGAAGATGCTTGTTATCCCTCAAGTAAGGGAATATTGAGTAAGCCCCCCGAATCTAAAGCTATGGGTATAGTTTGTGATGGAATAGGTGGGCACGAAGGTGGAAATGTTGCATCTAATTTGGCAATAAAGACCATAGAACAAGAATTACAACAATTAAATAGATTTTCCGATGAAGACATCGAACCAGGAATTTTGCTGGGCGATTTAGAAAAAGCGGTAGCCGTTGCAAACGATAAAATTAGCGAACGTAACGACAACGAAAACCGACAAGGACGAAAGCGCATGGGTACGACCCTGGTGATGGCGCTACCTATAGGTCATGAACTTTATGTGACTCATGTCGGTGATAGTCGTGCATATTGGATAACTCGCTATGGATGTTATCAAGTCACTCTCGATGATGATGTTGCGTCGCGAGAAGTACGTTTGGGATATGCCGTTTATAGAGATGCTTTGAAACAAGTTGCTTCGGGTTCCTTGGTTCAAGCACTGGGTATGAGTCCCAGTTTGTCTTTGCATCCAACAGTGCAGCGGTTTGTATTGGATGAAGATGGGATATTTTTACTGTGCTCCGATGGTTTGAGCGATTTTGACCGGGTAGAACAGCATTGGGAAACAGAAATACTACCAGTATTATCAGGCAAGCAAGATTTAGCGACGGCAACAAATAAATTAGTCGAGATTGCCAATGTAGAAAACGGACATGATAATGTCACCATCGCATTGCTACACTACAAGGTTAATTATTCCGAACCCAAGTCGGCTTTACAGCCGGAATTAGCCGACCTCACAACAGTTTCCACAGCCCATTCTTTACCAACATTAAATACCAGCACTCCTTCCAACAGTCCCAACCAAAAAACAAAAGTTCTTCCCGATACTATACCTCTGAGGAAAGCTAAAATTCCTTTGACATTGATATTACCTATCCTTGTCTTGGGTGGTGGATTGTTAGGTTATTTCATAATGCAATTTAAACTACCTGAGCCTTGGGAAAAGGGAAAATCCCCAGCACCTGCTGCTACAAGATCTCCAGAACCGGAACTTAAACAAAGTACAGCTAAAACCCTTCCAACCCCGAATTTAGAGTTACAAGTAAATTCGGAATTTACAACGAGAGAAAAACTGGAGTTTAGCAAACAACTACCACTTGATAGTGCTATAAGTGAAGATAATTTTTCACCTGTAATGTTGCCTGAGGGAACGGTCTTGCAAGTTGTCAGCAAAGAACCTTTAAAAAATAATGGATCTATAAATTCAGTATTAGATGAACATTGGTTGAAATTACGGGTCTGTAGTATCGGTGGAAATACAGGTAGTGATGAGAATACAACTTCATCTTCCAAGGGTCCACCTGTAGCTGTCGTACCTGAAGAAACCTTTTCTCCAGAGAGTCCAATTGTAGCTGCCTTGCCTGAAGAAACCTTTTCTCCAGAGAGTCCAATTGTAGCTCCCGTACCTCAAGAAACCCTGTCTCCTGATACTTCACTTGGAGAAGCTTTTCCTAAGGAAACTCCCCTAGCTGAGATTTCACCAGCAGAAACTACCACTCCTAGTTTCACTGACGATTCATCTTCAATCAAACTCGATGAAGAGGTGTGGATTAAGTCTGGGAAAATTAATCTTAAATCTGTTAGCATCTCAAAGCCGTCAGATCTCAAAGATTCCAATAACAGTCCATGTTTGAAACTCAACAACAAAGATATCCCAGAAGGGAAATCACTACTGGAAAATGAAACATCTCCAACAAAACCGGGGGAATCAACAACAACTCAACCGCTAATAATTCCATCTGAGACGCAATCGCCATCTCAGACAGGAGCACCAGTTATTGGAAATGACAACCTCACTTCACCAAAAAGTAGATAAACTGGTATGGGAACCTAAAAATATATGAGTAAGATTTTTAATTGTCAATCTTAAAGGTGAAAAATTCTACCTTTTAGGTTTTTATTTAAGATTATCTGTTAAATTTATTTGTTTTAACTTATTTTTTTTGATTTTATCTGTTTGAATTTATCCGAAGCATTTTTGTTTTGACCAATCCATGCCATCCTTAATCTTGGCGATTTCCCGTCTTCAAAATACCGGTACAGATAACTTTGCCATTTGGGTGGTAAATGCCCCTTATCCAAGTGGTAACGTTCTCCGTGACTGTGTATGGCCTGCAAGTTTAAATGAGGTTTGGGGAGAATGGTGTCAGATGTTTTCTGGACACAGCCGTCTAGATCTTCCACGCGGTTTATCTTCTCAAAATCCTGATGCCAATCCTGAGCCAATACTTCCTCGCGGACAAAGAGGTAGTTATAGCAGCCGCTTGATGCAGCACTTAGGTATCAGTTTGTGGCGTTGGGTATTTGAGGGGAATATTCTAGCTAGCCTAGAACACAGTCGTGGTATCGCTAACGGTAAAAATACCCGTTTGCGTTTTCGTCTGGAAATTCGCGACCCTGATTTGATTGCTCTTCCTTGGGAGACTATGCAGCGAGAAGCAGGTCGTTCTCCAATGTCGATGTCCCAAAATTTATTATTCAGCCGCACAACATGCAACGTTGAACCGCTACCAATTTTGCGAAAAGATCCGGGGTTAAATATTTTGTTGGTTTTGGGAGAAGATGATGATTTGCAGTTAGAAGAAGAGGCTAAGATTCTCAGCCAAACTCTTGCAGAAGGGAATACATTAGGTGGAAATCTTTCGTATATTAATGTTCCCTGTATGGTGAAGTCACTGGTACAGCCAACACCCCAAGAGTTAATTTCTGAACTAAAAACCGGAGTATACAATGTATTTTTCTATGCTGGTCATGGATTACCAGACCCAGATGGAGGTCTACTCTTGTTAGGACCAGATTCCACCTTCAATGGGATGGAACTAGCTCAAGCTTTAAGCCGGACGGGGGTTAAACTTGCTGTATTCAATGCTTGTTGGGGTGCACAACCAGCAGCAATTGATCGCCAAGCAGTGCCTTATAGTAGTCTGGCAGAGGTGATGATTAGACAGGGCGTCCCTGCCGTTCTAGGCATGCGAGACAAAATTGCAGATCACGAATCACACACCTTTATCCAAGCATTTTCTCAAGCAATTCGGGCACGCAAACCTATTGATGAAGCAGTTGCAGATGCAAGAAAACAATTGCTGACTATTTATAAATTTAATCAACCCGCTTGGACTTTACCCGTACTTTACTTGCATCCAGATTTTAACGGCGAACTAATTCAAACATTTGAAGAAGGAAATACAGAACTTCCCGAAACTTCGCTCCCTGGTTTCGCTTCCCAATCTCATGTAGCTTGTTTACGCCCAACATCTGGCGATGGTAAAACTTGGACATTGCGCCCTGTTATTACCCGCATAGGTCGTACAATCGAAAATGACATAGTTATCCCAGCGCCTTCTGTATCCAAACATCACGCTGAAATTTTATGCAGAAATATTTTTAATGGTTCTCAATCTGTGCGAACTTACTATTTACAGGAAAAATCTACCTACGGTACAACCTGGATATTACGCTCCAATGGTTGGCAACAAATCCATCGTCAAGAAGTCACCTTGGAACCTGGTACACAATTAAAATTTGGTAGTACCCGTTCTCACCCTTGGGAATTTGTAATCGAAGATTCGTAACAACACCCTTGATTGATTAGATATTGTTTTTATATTTTCATATCCCTCAAATTATTCTTATTTATTAGAAAATTCTTTTCTCTTTACGGAAATCAAGTCCGCGAAGCTGTAGCTGTCAATACCCCAAATTAAACCACCTAGGAGATCGCAGATGATTAACAACAATGACAATTCTCAATCCTTCATGCATTCACTTCCTTCGCCCACAGATTTAGAATTACTTTCCACTTTGTTAGAAGCTGAAGATAATTCATATCCTTGGAATCCAGCAGATGAAAATTCAGAAGAATATTTTTGCGAAGTTGAAAAACAGTTTGTCATGCAAGATGTTCTAGAAGAGGAAATCACTGAACGTTCCCGTAGTTTTTACAACCGATTAGATAATCTTTGGTCACAAAATTTCAATACTTCGTATTACAAGTGTAAGACAAAATCCTCGGTTGTGATTAATCTTAAAGAAAGTTTACTTTCAGCCTTCTCTGCAAACGTCCCCCAAGAATGGCTAGAGAAAATCGCCCTGGAAGCCACAAATACGTTTAAGTCGAGAGAATCTTTGGGAGAACAACTTGTTAAGTGCGTCCAAGCTGTATTACCCGAATGGGCTGCAGAAGATTTAAACGTAATGGCACGTCCCTATGCTTTTGCGATGAGAGATGGTGAAACTCCTTCAACAAAATCTGCACTTAAATCTTTGAACGAACGCAAGTGGTCTGCTTTGTCAGAAGTTGAGCAAGCCAGAGTAAGTCTAATGGTTGCTTATCAGGCGCTGCAAGAACTACAAGATTCTGAGTCTCCAGAATAAAAGATTAAGCTTTTTATATTTATTTATCTAATTGATCCGACAGGATAATAATGCCTGCAAGAGGCATTTATCTTCTTTTGAGGCATAAGTTGGCAATAGTGTGTTATTAGCTGTATCTTATAGCCAGAGTTCAAGCAGGGTAAAATACCTATTTGATCGATGTGGGGATGAAAATTAAATCTGTTAAATTAAATAATTTTAGTAATAATTTTAGTCTCTTATAGGTGTAAATGCTGAGTCATCGACACCTATGAAATGACTAAATTATTTGGGATTGAAAAAACGGGTGGCAAAATTTTTCGATCTATTTGGAGAAAGAGCCCGGGCTTTAAGGATTGCAGCCATTAAAAATGCATAGGATAAAACTCCTACAATTACTAATAATACCCAACCAAATAAAGCTCCTGTTGTATTCCACAAGGCATGGAGCCCAGATGCAGTAAAATACCCAACTAATAAAATTTGCCAACTTTTGCTCGGTTTTAGTACAGCCAAGCCTACAAAATAACCTAGGTATCCACTATAGGCCATATGTCCGGCAACTGAACCTAGTATGCGGGCGATTAGTAACTGGAAAGCAGCTAACTGTCCAGCTTCTGTACCAAATTCTGCTTGTACAGATTGAGCTATTTGTGGCACGTATTGACCCAAAGTTTCTACAAGAGTAAAACCCAAGGCTGAAGCGGTTCCTAGTAGTATGCCGTCTAAGGGTTCCCACACACCAATTCGTTCTCGCCAGGGAGATGGTAATCCCCTACCAACTAAATAAGCAGCTAAAAGTGGTAAAGCTTTGAGTAATTCTTCCATCAAGCCAGCACCAAAAAACATTCGTATCAGCAATTCTGTAAAAGTGATTGACTCTTGATTGGAAGGTAAGCTACCAGGTAGACGCTCTCTAAATATATGAATAAATCCAGGCAAAATAGGGCTGCGTAAAATTAGCATCGTTAGAAATACGCAGATTAATAATTCCCACCAAGGTTTATCTTTGCCGCATAAACGATAGATGAAGTAATAAGCAGCAAATGCAATGTACATTGCAACAATTATCTGATTTGTCTGTTCTTGACCGACAGTCGCAAACATTAAGACAACAAATATTACTGTGATAATTCCAGGTAGCAAATAAGCTTTTCGAGTTAAATCTTTACCTGTGGAAATAATAGGGAAAAGCTGGGTAAAGCTAACCGAATCATTATTTTTGGTAGAAGTTTGATAACTTGTTGAGAAATAGGAAGGTGTAACTGCTTCTTGAATTGTTACCCCTGGTTGCTCTTCTGGAAATTCGTAATCAAAAATTAATTGTGGTCCATCATGACCTAAAGTAATACGATCGCCAGGTTGTAATTGTTGAGAGCCTTGAAGTTGTCTTCTATTCAAATAAGTACCATTCGCGCTATTTAAGTCACAAATGACCCAATCACATTGACCATCGGGCGACAAAGGGAGGGGGCGAATAATTGCATGACGGCGGGAGACGGTGCGATACTTAAGGGCATCCAATACAAACTGGCAGCTTGGGTCTCTTCCAATTACCACCTCTTCATGATTAAGTAGCGAATAATGAGATTCTGATTCAACAGTCACTCCATTCCCAGACACTAGCCGCAGAAATGCATTCTGTCTTGCGTTTTTGCCTGTCATTGAGTTAGAGGGCATTTCTAAACAATTACTGAAAATTATTTGGTACTGGGATTTAGCACCGACCAGATTTATGGCAGCATTACTTACTACACTATAACTTCACTCATTGCTTACAAATTAAAAATTCTAAATAAAAATAAAAAGTCTTTGTTGTTTTTGATTGTGACTTAACCAATAATCGACCTATAAATATTATCAGCTTTAACTTTATTGACAATAGGTAGTACTAATTGGAAAAAATTTCAAGTTATTTATCCAATCTAAATTCTTCAGTAAGAGTGACAATAATTAATTGCCAATTAATCAAATATCTATTTATGAAAAATAATTAATTCTAGGTTTTTAGTGATGCTCGACTCGAGTACCTAGTAGCTTTAGAAACTCTGCCAGCCATTGGGGATGAGCAGACCAGGCAGGCGCTGTGACTAGGTTTCCATCAACTACAGCTTGGTCAACAGGCACATCAATATATGTACCACCTGCAATATTGATTTCGGGAGCGCAAGCAGGATATCCAGTACATTTTTTATTTTGGAGTAAATCTGCGGCAGCTAGTAGTTGTAATCCATGACAAATAGCAGCAATTGGTTTATCCGCTTGGGCGAATACGCGGGTAATTTCAATTACTTTTGATTTACAGCGAATATATTCTGGAGCTCTACCTCCAGGTATAACTAATGCGTCGTAAGTTTGTATTTCTAATTCAGCAAAGGTTGCATTTAATATGAAGTTGTGACCTGGTTTTTCGCTGTAGGTTTGGTCACCTTCGAAGTCATGAACAGCAGCAGTTCTTATCTTCTCACCAGCTTTCTTATCGGGGCAAACAGCATCGACCGAGTGTCCGACCATTTGTAACGCCTGGAAAGGTACCATTATTTCATAGTCTTCTACATAATCTCCGACAAGCATCAAGATTTTTTTGGCTGTCATTTTCTTTATATTCCTTAATTTGATGGAGATATCGTAATTTTTAATAATTTACCTGCAAATCTTCCTCTCGTACAGTACCTTGGGGCAATATAGGATTGATGTGTTGATTTGCTATATATTATTGGAATAGTACGAATTTTATTTGAAAGTATAAGCTAAAGCCTTTATTAAAGATATATTATTTATTTAAAATAATATATTTTATGTTAAGTCAGAGAGCTTAAATTGTTCTAATTTTAGTTAGAAAAATCCAGATTAATTTATAAATCAAAACTACGAAACAAGAAAACAATAAATAAAACTTTTAATTGATTAATTTGAATATTTTGGTTCCAGAAATAAAAAAGCAATAAAATATCAGTAAAATTTATTTTTTATATCTAAACAACTTACAAACGTCAAAATATTCTTAATGTAGCCCAACTTAGATATATTCCTGTCATGCCTAAATTTGCTTCGTATTTAATAACTTATTGTGGGTTAATTTAATCTGAAATCTTAATATTGTAGCTGTTAAAATATTTTATTTAGGTATAGTAAGTAAATATAATTAGTTTATAAGTTATTCAACCAAGAACAAACTATATTTTATATTAAACATGTTTCTTGGATGAGTTTTAGCCACTATCTATATCTACTTACTTCTCAATACATAAATAATTATGTAGAGCTAGGATATTGTGAATTAACTTTTTCTGCTGTTACTTTTACGAACAATCCAATAACTAATGGATAAAGCGAGAATACTTACCCCCAAGCCAATTACATGAGTACCTGTGGTGGTTTTCAAATTTAGAAGAATGATTTTTCGAGCTACAGCAATCAATGAAGTTACAATTACTAATTCTACTTGGACAACATGTTTTCTTAGGTAAGCTGTAATATTCTCTAATATTTCTAAGGCAATCAATATATTCAGAAATAACCCAAAAGTCGTAAACAATGTTTTGTTAAACTTACCTATACTCGAAATAAATAAATGATTTTCTAGAAAGAAGAGAAGGTAGAAAAATAAATCAATTATTGCAATGAGTATCACTAAAATCATTGCTAAAGAAAGTGCTTTAGATGCAAGTACTTCTATGTTTTCAACCATAGATAAAAAGTTTTCATCTCTGCCAGATTCCCGGATTCTTTTGAACAGTTTACGCATGATTTACCACCCTTCCTCTTACGTGTAAACACTACAATCAAAGGTAAATAAAATAGTCTGGTTTCATTCCGAACTAATTTATTCCCTTTTCCGCTACTACCTAAAACTTATGGAATTTGGAACTGAAAACTAATTAAGTCTGAAACTTATGGTTTTGGAAATTTCTAGATTTACACCTTATGTGAATTAGAAGCAGAAATAACGTAAATTCATGGAAATAATCAATATGATTTACGCCGGTCCTTGAAACACTTGATATTAAAAGGTTAAATCGAATTCACATTAGACGTGATTTTGAAATTTATAGATTTCAAATTTATAGATTTCGGACTTTCTAGATTTCGGACTTTCTAGATTTCAAATTTTTCCAGGTTTACAGATTTCTCTTTGGCTCTAGTTGAAAAATATGTAACTTCTTGCAAAATCTAACTCTTACCCTTTTTTCTTACATTTTTGTGTCTTTTGAACTCAAAGTCATGTAGCTAAACATTGTGAACGTGCAACTAAAAATACATAGCAGTTTCTGAAATAATATTAACTGCTATACAAGTAATAAATCGCTATCTTAGATACTGCAATAATTACATCAATCTTGTGGAAATGAAACAGGATTGAATCAGGAAGCATCTAAAGTCATCAAGGTTATAGAAAAGCATCCGTTGTATATAGTACAAATTTTAGTGTTTATTTACTTTTTGTAACTTTTTACAGATCGGTATTTACTGCTTTTGTGATTGTATTAATCCTATCACTATATGACAATATAAAAAAATCAACTATCCCAACTAACGCAAAAAAAACTCGAAGAATTGTGGATTTACCATTCTTCGAATTTGGAATACATAACTTAAAATTGTGAGATCAAAATTGTTAGGTAAATTGGATTAGATAAATTGAATTAAATAAATTTAAGCTAACAATTTTAAACTAGTGTAAATATTGAAAATTAATTTGTTAATTCACTATACACCTTTATTGTTTCTTCGTTCACTCGCGTCAAAGTAAGTCTTTCAAGATTTTGTTTAGCTTTAAATCGCCAATTACTCAAATTCTCCACACTACCAAGTAATTTTCTTAAAGCATTTGCTAAAGCTTCAGGATTTTTTGGTGGTACTAAAATACCTGCTTCTCCGTTATCTAGACCTTCTGGAATACCATCAACGTTTGTTGCAATAATGGCACAACCGGCTTCACGAGCTTCTGGTATGACCAGGGGAGAAGGATCTTTGTGGGAAGCAAGGACAAAAATGTCACAACCAAGCATGTAGCGTTGGGCTTCTGCTTGGAAGCCTTCAAAATGTATGCGATCGCAAGCAGAAGTACTTTGAGCTTGGGTTTCAAATATTTCCTTATCGGGACCATTCCCCACTAAGTAGAGGTGAGCTTGGGGGAAATCATTAGCAATTTCTGCGAAAGCTTCAATTAATTCACTGATACCTTTACGTTTATACATACCTGCAACGGTAACAATTGCTGGATGTTTCAGTTTGATTGGTTGATATTCTGAAATTTTGGGTGTGCGAACGCTACCCAAAGTTCCATTAGATATTACGCGTAAATTTTGTTTGGGTACGCCACGTTTCGCCATTGAATCAGCAACTGCTTTGCTGACAGCAATAACGCGGTTCGCTAAACCCATAGCAATAGCACTGCGTTGAAATTCGTTATGTACCGTAGAGACAAGACCGTAACCAGACGAACATTTTAAAAGTTTAGCCAGTGTTATCCCAGTCATCATATGAGCATGGACTATTTCTGGTTGAAATTCTTGAATAATTTTGCGATAACCTAAAGCTGCTTTCATTATTTGAATAGGTTTTCGACTCTGGTCTAGGTGAAAATGTTTCACACCATATTGTGCTAACAAAGTTTCGTATTCTCCACCACCAGAAACTACAGCAACGTCATGACCGGTGTTTGCTTGTAAGCACGACAGGTCCACAGCAACATTAACAATACCGTTACCAATAATGCGAAGTTCGTTCAATATGTGTAGTATGCGCATTCAACTTTTCACCTTGATGAATATTTTTTTTCATGTCGCTTCTGACCGTGCTGGAGAAAGATTGGGAGGTTCAAATAATCTAAAATTTCAAGAGCCTGAAACTTCAAGAGTCTGAAACTTCAAGAGTTTGAAATTTTAAAAATCTAAAACTTCAAAATTCTGAAACTTCAAAATCCTGAAACTTCAAAATCCTGAAATTGTGAATTGAGGAGAATCAAATAATAAGCAGCATAAATTTAGATGTGTGACTACTTATACACAAATCTTATCCAGCTAAACTAAGTAATGACCACCCCACAGTTTTCACATGTGTACTATGGATATTGATGACAGGAGCGCCATAGTAAGACTTGCTAGAAAGCTGTAGTGAGTCGCGAAGCGTTGTAATACGGTTCTGGGTGGCACAAAACTCTAATTTGGAAGCGAATTTTAGAATATATACAAGGAGATACAGATAAAAAAAGGAAATTTAATTCGGAAAATCATGGAACCGTAACACGTCTCCGTCAATATGTAGTCAGTGGAAAAAGGCTAATTCAAGGGTGTTTCTGTAGCATCTCAAAGAGGAGAAAAGGATAAAGTAAATATTTACCACAGTGATTAGAGTTCTAAAAAAGACTTCAAGAGTGAGAAAAAAATAAATTATTGAGGTTTGTAAAACTTTTATTGTTCACCTCAAGTTTTCTCCACAGTCCTTATATAGATATATTTATCAGTGACAACTAAAATGAAGATACTAGTATTAAATGTGGGTTCAAGTAGCCAAAAGAGTTGTCTGTACGAAGTTAGTCGCGAGTCTCTTCCCACAAAAGCGCCCCAACCTTTGTGGAAAGCAAATGTAGACTGGACTCATCGCTCAGGTGTTGCAGAAATTGAAATTAAAACTTCTGAAAGTACTTTATGCGAAGAAATTTCTACAGATTCTCAGTCTGAAGTTATTTCCTATTTACTTGCTACCTTAACTAGCGCTCCCACTCAGGTAATTAATGAATTATCAGAAATTGATGTCGTCGGGCACCGGGTAGTTCATGGAGGTATAGATTACCGTCAAAGCGTGGTAATTACTGAAGAGGTGAAGCAGGCGATCGCTCGACTCAAAGCTTTAGCTCCTAGCCACAACCCAGGGAATTTATTGGGTATAGAATCAATCGAGAAATGTTTGGGAAATATCAAACAAGTTGCAGTATTTGATACAGCTTTTCATTCTCATTTACCTGATGCTGCTGCTATCTATCCCGGACCTTATGAATGGGTAGAACGAGGAATTCGTCGCTATGGCTTTCATGGTATCAGCCATCAGTATTGTGCTCGTCGTGCTGCTGATATTTTGGGTCGAGACTTAGAATCTTTGCGCTTAATAACCTGTCATTTAGGTAATGGTTGTTCTTTAAGTGCTGTTAAAAATGGTCAGAGCATTGATACAACAATGGGTTTTACACCCCTAGATGGATTAATGATGGGTAGTCGTTCCGGTTCAGTCGATCCAGGAATTTTAATTCATCTGTTGCGAGAATTAAACTACTCTGCAGATGAATTAGATCGTATATTAAATAAATCTTCTGGATTGAAGGGAATATCAGGTATATCCAGCGATTTAAGAGGAGTACTAGAAGCTAGTTCCCAAGGTAATAAACGCGCGCAATTGGCTTTTGATATTTATATACATCGTTTACGTTCTGAGATTGGTGCGATGCTTGCTAGCCTCCAAGGTTTAGATGCATTAATATTTACAGCTGGCGTAGGTGAGAATGCTGCTAAAGTGCGTCAAGCTGCTTGCGAAGGATTTAAATTTTTAGGATTGAAGTTAGATTTTGAGAAAAATGCCCAAAAACCAGTAGATGAAGATATCGCAACTGATGATTCAGCCATACGGGTATTAGTTATTCACACACAAGAAGATTGGGCTATAGCTCAGGAATGTTGGCAATTACTAGCCTAAGCCTAGTTCCGCATAGTTCCGCAATGCATGGGTAAAAGTCAAAATCCGAAAAGCTTAAGCGCTATATTTGTTAGTTTTCCATGACATACGGGAACTATGAGTTCGTAATTGGATAATAAATTGCGACTAAGCGGGAATGGTATTTTTCTCTCGTCAAGCTATAGGTGCTTTCCTAGCATTTTTGTTGAGTATTTTCGGAATTGTATCTCTGCAATTTCCACGAATGCAAGTATTAACAAAAAGTAAAAATAAATACTCTGTATTTGAGATGGAGCAAGAAGTTCAGTCAGAAAAACTACGTTTGCAACTCCTCAAACAGTTGCCTAGTTTTGGTTTTGATAATGTCATTGCTAATTGGGTTTATCTTGGTTTTTTACAGTATTTTGGTGATGATGAAACCCGGGCTGAAACAGGTTACAGTCTTAGTCCTGAGTATTTTGAAGTTATTCTTAAGCGCGACCCGCGATTTATTCAAGCTTATCTTGCCCTTTCTACCAGTACATCGATGTATGCAGGAATGCCAGAAAGGTCTGTAGTATTGACTAATAAAGGATTAAAATCTCTATCTCCTTGGATTCCAAAACGGTCATATTTTGTCTGGCGTTACAAGGGTATAGATGAATTATTATTTTTAGGCGATTCTAAAGCAGCCCAGCAATCTTTTGCAAAAGCAGCAGACTGGGCTAGTAATCATTCTGATGCAGAGAGTCGACAAACAGCATACATATCAGAACGTACGGCTAATTACATTAGTCGTAAACCTAACAGTAAAAACGCTCAAATTGCTGCTTGGTCAATGGTCTTAAATCAAGGTGTTGATGAGAAGACCCACAAAAGAGCAATAATGGAAATAGAAGCTTTAGGAGGAAAGGTAATAAAAACTCCAGATGGTACCTATAAAATTAAGCTTTCTCAGCAGGACTAGAGATTGGGTATTAGATTAGCGTCAATGCAAACGCATAAGCGTAATGTAAGTTTTTTATGGCGCTAGTCGTATAGGAAATAAAACAATATCAAATTGAGGTTTTTATTATTTACTGGTACAGGGGAAAATTAATTGAGTCTGAAACTCTGGAATTAAGCATCTACGACCCAGGTTTGCTTTATGGCGCAACAGTATTTACAACCTTGCGGGTATATAATAATTCCCTCGATTTCCCATTAACTAATTGGCAGGCACATTGCGATCGCCTCAATTCGAGCTTACAAGATTTTGGTTGGTCTTCACCCGATTGGAAACAATTACGTCAAGGTGCACAATCGATTGCAGAACACTTTCCTATTCTCAGAATTACTATATTTCCTGATGGTAGAGAATTGATATTTGGCAAATTACTACCATCCAACTTAAAAGAATCACAAAATAATGGTGTAAAAGCTTACGTGGCAAATAGCAAATTCCATCGTAGTTTACCAATTCATAAAACAGGAAATTACTTAGTTCCTTGGCTATCCAAATTGAGCGCCGACAAATATAATGCTCAAGAAGCAATTTTCGCCGATTATCGGGGATATTGGCTGGAAACGAGTACTGGGAATCTTTGGGGTTGGGGAAAAAATACTTGGTGGACTCCTCCACTGAGTGCTGGAATTTTACCAGGTATTATGCGATCGCACTTGTTCGAGTGCCTTAAAGTTTCAGGACAATCGGTGAAAGAAGAAGCATTTACTCCAGAATTCGTGAGAAGCTTGGAGGCACTAGCATACAGCAATTGCGTAGTAGAAATTATCCCCTTGTGTGAAGTCATTCAAGGAGCAGGATCGTTAAAATATAATCCTTACCATTGTTGCTTCCCACAATTACGGAGATTTTTAATATCATAATGTGTAGGCATTCTGGTATACCTTAAGATAAGTTAACATATTTCTTATAAACGCCCTCATACGCAAATTAATAGGAGGATCGACCTCGGTGAATAAAAGATGGAGAAATGCGGGGCTGTACGTGCTGCTTTTTATTGTTGTCATTGCTTTAGGGACAGCATTTTTTGAAAAGCAACCCCAAGGTAAAGAGACATGGCGATACAGTCAATTTATTCAAAAAGTCGAAGAAGGTAAGGTAGAAAAAGTTAGCATTAGCTCGGATAGGACTACAGCCGTAGTTACTCCAAGTGATGATACAGAAAAGAGAATTGTTAATTTAGTTAACGATCCGCAACTTATCAATACCTTGAGTGCAAAGGGTGTAGATATTTCTGTTTTACCGCCATCTGATGAAGGAGTTTGGTTTAGAGTACTCAGCAGCCTCTTCTTCCCAATTTTGCTTTTGGTTGGTTTGTTCTTCTTGCTACGTCGTGCCCAAAATGGTCCTGGTAGCCAAGCAATGAACTTTGGTAAGTCCAAAGCCAGAGTACAAATGGAGCCACAAACCCAGGTTACTTTCGGTGATGTTGCTGGTATCGATCAAGCCAAGTTGGAACTCAACGAGGTTGTTGACTTCCTAAAAAATGCAGATCGCTTCACTGCTGTAGGAGCAAAAATTCCCAAAGGCGTTCTACTCGTTGGACCTCCTGGAACTGGTAAAACTTTATTGGCTCGTGCTGTTGCGGGCGAAGCAGGTGTTCCCTTCTTCTCCATCTCTGGTTCCGAGTTTGTAGAAATGTTTGTGGGTGTGGGTGCATCTCGCGTCCGTGACTTGTTCGAACAAGCGAAAGCTAATGCTCCTTGTATCGTATTCATCGATGAAATTGACGCTGTAGGTCGTCAACGTGGTGCTGGTTTAGGTGGTGGTAACGACGAAAGAGAACAAACACTCAACCAGTTACTGACAGAAATGGATGGTTTTGAAGGTAACACCGGTATCATCATTATTGCTGCAACCAACCGTCCAGATGTATTAGACGCTGCTTTATTGCGTCCCGGTCGTTTTGACCGTCAAGTAGTTGTAGATCGCCCCGACTACTCCGGACGTAGCGAAATTCTTAAAGTTCATGCCCGTGGTAAAACCTTAGGGAAAGATGTGGACTTGGATAAAATTGCTCGTCGGACCCCTGGTTTCACAGGTGCGGATTTATCTAACCTACTCAACGAAGCTGCTATTTTGGCTGCAAGACGCAATTTAACTGAAATTTCGATGGACGAAATCAATGATGCCATCGATCGCGTCTTAGCTGGACCAGAGAAGAAAGATCGGGTAATGAGCGAGAAGCGCAAAACTTTGGTTGCTTACCACGAAGCTGGTCACGCTTTAGTTGGTGCTTTAATGCCTGATTATGACCCCGTACAAAAAATCAGTATTATTCCTCGCGGTCGTGCTGGTGGTTTAACTTGGTTCACCCCTAGCGAAGACAGAATGGATACTGGTTTATACAGCCGTTCCTATTTAGAAAATCAAATGGCTGTGGCTTTAGGTGGTCGAATTGCTGAAGAAATCATCTTCGGTGAAGAAGAAGTTACTACCGGTGCTTCCAACGACTTACAACAAGTAGCTCGCGTTGCACGTCAGATGATTACTCGTTTTGGTATGAGCGATCGCTTAGGACCAGTTGCTCTGGGTCGCCAGCAAGGTAACATGTTCCTCGGTCGCGACATCATGTCAGAACGTGATTTTTCTGAAGAAACAGCAGCTTCAATTGACGAAGAAGTTCGCAAATTAGTTGATTCAGCTTACAAGCGTGCTAAAGATGTCTTAGAAGGTAACCGCCACATTCTCGATCAACTAGCTGATATGTTAGTTGAAAAAGAAACCGTTGACGCGGAAGAATTGCAGGATATCCTCGCAAATAATGATGTCAAAACTGCAGCATTTGCTTAATTAACCAAAATCAAATAAGAGTTAGGAAAATTCCTAACTCTAAATTCCTAACTTTAAAAATTCAGGGTAGTTCTCACATCTCAATTTTGATTTGAGCTGAGAACTACCCTAGTTTTTTGGAGATACGCCTTGCGGCATATGCGACTTGGAATTGGGAATTGTGAATCACCAACAGTTAATTGATATTTGATATCTCATAACTGTTAACTGTTAACTGTTAACTGACAACTGACCCTAAACCTTAGACATTGGTTTTAAAAACAACCAAGCAACAAAGAAAGTTGCTGCTGTAAATAGTTGTGTCAAATCTAACGCAGATAGGTAACCATCGGAAAAAGAAGCAATACTTCTGTCTGTAATCCCAAACAACCAACTAGAGACACCAAATAACCAAATTCCATTTTTGAGATTACCTACAAAATCCTTAGAATCTTGTTTTTGCTGGTTTTCCATGACCATTTATTCCGTTGCTGAATAATTAAATCGAGCGGCTAACTGACTGATTTCAAATACTCCTGCACCTTGATTAACTGAATAAGACAAAAAGATACATATACTTATATTAATAAATATTTCAAAAACTTGATTTGCATTTGTAGATATACACTACATGTAATTAGGCTTTTATTGATGCATTAGTGTTATATACAACACGTATTTTGAAATTTTATACATTCCAATATTAAAAAAAGTAACATTTACGACAAAAAAGTTAATATGTGTTTAATCTTTGACTTAAATCTTCCTCGAGAATTGATGCAAAATTTGGGAAATCAGGAAAATTTCAGTTGCGATCGCAAATAATCACTATTTATATTAATGAGATAATTAAATAAAAAAATAAAAATCCAAAAACATAAAAATCAGAAGTGTAAATAGTAATGGGAAAGCAGCCTCTGAAAATTAATGCAGCCGAACCAGAGAGTATAAAGCAAATCCTACCCAAACCCCTGATTATTTATAGCCCATCACTTTTGTGGAATGGTTTTTATTTCGCCTATCATCGCCAATTGAATTTGCAGGTTTCTCAAACTTGTGCTCCCCAACATGTTATTGGTATTGGTACTAATAATTTTCAGGCAAAATTTAATATCAATGGACAATGGCAACGTAAATACTATGAATCTGGTGATGTAGGCATTTTTCCAGCTAATCAAATTACACCTGCGGTAGAGTTCGAGGAGGAGTTAGGATTTATTGTTCTTTGCTTTGAACCAGAATTTATCCTCCGTGCTGCTTGTGAATCGGTTAGCTTTGATGAGGTTGAAATTTTAAAGCAACTACAAACTCACGATCCACTGATTCAACAAATTGGACTTTCAGTTAAAAGAGAATTAGAAATTAGTGTGTTTGATAGTCGCCTTTATGTAGAGTCTGCAGCAAATATGCTGGCGATACATTTGTTGAAACGTTATTCGACGCAAAAAATTATCATTAGAGAATACGCGAGTGGACTATCGAAGCAGAAATTACAACAAGCTATTGCCTATATCAACGATAATTTAGACCAAAATTTATCATTAGCCCAAATGAGTCACGTTGTGCACATGAGTCCCCATTATTTTGCCACTTTGTTTAAGCAATCTATGGGAATAGCGCCTCATCAATATGTGACCAAATGTCGAGTTGAGAGAGCAAAGCATTTACTTGCTTGTGACGAAGAATTTTCAGTAATACAAGTTTCCCAGTTGGTTGGTTTCCAAAGTCAAAGTCATTTTGCAAAGGTTTTTCGGAAATACGTTGGCGTTACTCCTCGAGAATTTAAGAAGGCGCTCTAAATTTTATTTAGTTGGAAGATTACGCTAATTTTCGGAATATTGCGCGATACAAGGTTATATTTGCAACGCTAAACTAATTAATTATTGGCGCTAATAAATTTAATTTTATTGTAGAAACATGATATCTAAAGACGCGACGAAGCCTGCTAAGTCGGCGTTAGTCTCTGTCGCGTCTCTACAGACTTACATTTTATATGTACTAGGTTATGAATATGTTGCAAGGAGCACCGTGGTTGTTAGCACATCGCGCCATGCTTAAGCCTAATCAACCAGTGAAAGTTTCACTTCAAGATAAAGATTATGTCCTTTGGCTAGATCGCATGGGTAACATTAATTGTTTACCAAATGCTTGTCCACATATGGGAGCAATGCTATCGGAGGGATGGTGCGCAACTAATCGGGATAGAAATAGTGTGGTGGTTTGTCCATTTCATGCATTGGAATTTGATGCTGCAGGTTGCACGACTATACCCGGTTCCAACAAACCAACTAAATCTTTGATAAAACCACTAGAGTTAATCGTTCAAGGGGAATTTATCTGGTCCTATGGTAGTTGTGAACCTAAGATTCCGATTCCAACCATTATGAATGAGATTGCAGCAGAACATGAGTTTATTGGTTTTTGCGATCGCAGTATTAGGACCGACTTCCTAACTCTGCTGCTGAACATGCACGACTATAACCATCAAAATGGTACTCATCGCCAGTTGTTTGAGATTGAAGAAGTACATTTGAAGCAGTTCATTGACGAAGGTTTTCATTCCCATGCTTACGTCGAACAACCGAGAAAAAATCCCAAATTTGGTGAGATTATTAAAAACCCAGCCCTGCTAATTATGCCAAAAGTGCTTGAGGCTCATTTAGAAAACTTTTTTCCTTGTATGGCGGTGATGCACGGTGAAAGTCCAATTTTTAGTCTCAAAGAGTGTCATTTTTATGTTCCAGAATCATCAAAATACTCTCGTGTATTTATTTTGATGTTTATGAAGGCGCATATTCCCATTCCTCATTTCATTAAAAAAAGTCTTCTACGACTTGTAGAAATAGTTTTAGAACAGGATGCTGATATTTTGGGAAAACTTTATCCTAATGTGCCCCAACATATCAAACTTAATAATGAAGTTGGAATGGATTGGGTTAGGCGAAATTTTGAGAGTTTTTCAAGGCTTGTTGAACAGAATTTTTCTCGGTAATTAAGGAGAATATTTAAAGTTTGGTAACTGATTGAATATCTTTATGCACCTGTTCAAGTTCCTGACGCTTTTGAGAAATCCACGTCTTATCAGCTTCACGTTCTTCTAAAGTTCCTTGATGAGCTTTTTCTTGTTGTTCTAGGAGGTTTTCGTAGAGTGAAATCGCTTGATCAATGACGTGGCTCACTGACTTAATTTTACTATTAAATACTGTATTAATAAATACCTTCAATTTCTCGTCAACTTTTTCTGGAGACTCATAAAACTTTTTGAGTCCTTCCTCCACAATTTTTCTTTTAATTTGGTCATTCGATTTTCTCGAAATTTTTTCAACTCTTCGTAAGATATAGCAAACTGTTGTTCAGTGCTAACTAGTGACATATCCATGATGTTTATCTACCAAACCAAAATTCAAATTTCTCGTGCTTAGTATTCCCAGTCTTTAAGGAATATTTATCTATGTACTGAGTAAATACGGTTACTTTTATTTATCAGTAGCAGCTAGGTTTAAACAAATTATTAATTTTTTAACAAGCAAAGAATATTTAATATGTTGTTTAACTTCTCACCTGCAATTGAAGCTGGTATCGAAGCAGGAAAATATGCACAAGTTTTTAGCAATGGAATACCTATTGGTATGGCGCGAGACGCTGTAACAGGTAAATTTGTTGCTCATGCTGTTGCAGCTACAGTTGATGGTAATCCCTTGTCACCTCTAATTTCTCCGCTCCAGTTCGTCACGAAGGGAGCAAATATAATTCAAACTCACATGGGTTTTCAAGAGACCTACCAACAAATTGGTGCTTTACAATCTGGGTTACAAACTTTACAAAATAGCGTGGGAGTACTGCAAGCTACCACCGCATTAATTGGTGTAGGTACTGTAGCTAGTGTGGCGCTGGGTGCAGTTAATTTACAGCAAACCCTCAAACTCCGTAAAGAAGTTGAGCAAATGCGTTTGGAGGTTAAAAATGGTTTTATTGATTTAAAACAAGCTCTTAAAAAGCAAGGAGCCGAAATTAGACAAATTATTGAAGAAGTAGCTCAAGATATTAAATTTGAACAACATCGGGTAATTTTAGTACAAGCATATGGGCTGTTTTCCCAAGCTTTGCAACGTTTTCGGTCAGCGATGCAAATCAAAGATGATGATCGTAGAAATGCTGAAATCGATGCAGTACGAGGAATGTTATTTGAAGCATTAGCAGGTTATACAAACCCTCAATTATTGGAAGAAAATTGTATCGCAGGACAACTGCGTCGATTAGAATGTGCTTGGGCTATAGAACAGACAATTGTTGTTACTTACCAAGTGCAAAACGAAGTATCAGCAGTTAGCGACAGACTCGGTCATTTAGAAGAGGATATTCGCGATCGCGCCTGTATGACGGTCGCTAAGTGTGAATCATATGATGAACTCGATTTTCTATTTCCAGAACTTAGCCGCATTCGCAACCATGATTTAGCAGTTGTGGAAACATGGAAAAACCAAGTTAATTGGGTGCGATCGCTCTCCCCTTCAGGACTTAAACTTTTAAGCAGTGCTGATTTCAATACTTCAGAATTCAATTCTTCAGAGTATAAAGACACCCCACAAACCGATCAAAGCACAATCGCATTAGCAGTACCACCCGAACAACTTGCATACGAAAACCTAAGCGAAAAATCTCACTTCTACTCCCTCCGCGACCAGTTAAGATTTATGTTTCAGCCAGAACTGCGCGAAGATTATAAAGCCCACATTAATGAACAAGGTGCTCTTGCTGGTTACAAAACATTAGTTCCAAAGAATTTACAGCAAGCTTCCGATTTAGCGATAGCAAATCTCTATTACTACTTCAAAATTCGGGATGAATCGGAAATCATAGATAATTCAGAGGAAGAAGAGTTAGGAATATATACAAAACTATGTGATTTACTTGCAACTGAGAATTGGCAAGAAGCTGACAATGAAACAGCAGAAATAATATTTCAACTATCTAAACAAGAATATAAAATGAGTTCAGAATATGCCAACAACGTTTCTGCTGATGACTTCCGCATTATTGACAAATTTTGGCTTAAATATAGTAAGGGGCGCTTTGGTTTTAGTGTTCAAAAGCGTATTTGGCAAGAAGAGTCTGAAGAGTCTGACAAATTAGGTGAATTTGATAATAATAAAATTTATGCACGTTTCTGCGAGGCTGTAGGCTGGCGTGTAATCAATGGCTGTCTGCTATCTTCTTACCTAAACTTCACCCTCAATGCACCATTAGGGCATTTTCCAGTGGCAGTAGCAGGTCAAGGATGGAGTGCGGCAAGTTTTTTAGAGTCTCTCACTTGGAAGTTGTGAAGAACAAGATCCCCGATTTATCTAATAAGTCAGTTTATAGTTGGCACTTTAGTAACAAGAAGAAGCGATAAATCGCTTACTAGGAATATAAAAATATGTCAGTTGCGTAAGTCCGAAGTGCTATCAATTTAATGAATCAAGACAGTTATACTTTAAATAAATTCTTTCCCTAAACTCAAGAGCTTTATTTTTTTCAATTAACTTAAATATGAGCGTATTTAACAAACTTAAAGCGACATTTCAAGAGTCCAGAAAATTATTACAGAAAACTCTTGAAGAATATATTAAATTTAGCTTAGAAGCTAAGCAATTGATTTTAAGGGAGAAAACAGTTTTACTTCTGTGTCAACAAGCCGAATCTAGAGTTGAGCAACTAAAAAGTTTACAAACACACCCAGAAGAAGGATTAACTGCAACAATCGAACATCAGAAAGTTCTAGTTCAATTACATTTCACTCCAGAAAAAATAACTCTTAACCAAGATTCCCTTGAAGGTGAAATTCGCTTATCAAAATCTCCTCAGTTTGAAACTGAATCAATTATTTATCGTTCTTTAATTGCAGGTTGGAAAGTATTTTTGGGAGGAAAAATTCCTAATGGAGCCTTACCAAAAGAAGTTAGGATTGAGAAAGATAGAGTTTACTACACTTTTCCCCGAAATCAATTACAGCTTGCAGATGCTCTTTTTCACACCCTTAAAAATGATTCTGCGTTAATAACTCATCTTAAGCAGGGAGATTTAAGAATTGAAACTTCTGAAACTTTGAGTTGGAATGATTTCAAACTCCAAAATTTACTGCAAGTTATTACTGCCCAGTCAACTAGTGCAAAATGATAGAAGTAGCTCCTGTTTTCTAAATTTATTTGGCTATATTTGCGCGAAAAAAAATTTTCTAAACGTTTTTAAACACAAAGTTTTATAGTATCCCCTCAAAATTCCGGGGTAAGGAGTTACTCAGGTATCCATGACCAACCAAAAGGATTAGAAGAGGACTTATCCCGAATTATTGTCCCCAAAGGTGGTATATTCTTAGTTAAAGAAATACGATCACGAATATACTCAAGAAAACTGATACCCAACTTACGAGTAGTGTCAACAAGAGACATAAAAATATCCCATGCTTTTGTCCCTTGTTCTGTCTGTGTAGCATAGCTGATATTACGTCGCTGCACCATAGTCCTAGCAGCTAACTCTGCAGGATTGTTATGCAAGGGTAAT
>JGI1201J43222_100070_pt1 | contig 40206 bp, 29 predicted proteins | sample MastesBC008_FD_43222 | JGI IMG/M metagenome (IMG submission 43222) | reverse complement strand
AATATAAAGGGGTTTTAAAAATCGGATTTGGTATGACAATGCAGTATGAAAAAATATTTCATAGTATAAAAAAAATTTTGTTTTTACTTTGAGTTGAATATTAAGTATTTATAATAAATATGGAAATTACCAGCTAAGCAACCATAGTTTTATACTTTGGTAAATCTAATTGCAACTTAACTGAAAACTTGAGATTAATTTTATTTAGAACACAAGCTAAAAAGCATAAATAGATTTTTACTTTTACTTTTACAAGTAAATAAAATAGAGACGACCCATCGGGTCGTCTTCACTATAAAGGTAATTTAGATAGATACTAAAACTCAGGATTACACTATCAATTACCAATTACCCATTACCAATCCCTCAACAGAATCAGCAGTATTTGGTAATGCAGCAGTTAAAACTTCATGTCCCTGTGTTGTCACTAAAACATCATCTTCAATCCGAATACCTCGGACATCAGCAAATTGTGATAAACGTTCCCAATTCACTACATCCTGATATTCTGAGCGTACTTGTTCGTTATTTAAAATGAATGGAACTTGATAAAAACCAGGTTCAATTGTGACCAACATCCCGGGACGTAAAGGACGATTTAAGCGCAAATAACCCAAACCGAAACGAGAACTTCTTTGCTTACCTTCTTCATATCCTGCTAAGTCACCTAAGTCTTCCATATCGTGGACGTCTAAACCAAGTAGATGACCGACACCATGGGGGAAAAATAAAGCGTGAACATCTCTTGCTACCAGTTCCTCTGCTTTACCCTGCAAAATTCCCAAATCGATTAAACCTTCAGCAATAGTTGTGCAAGCTAGTAAGTGTATATCCTCATACTCTACACCGGGGACTATCTTGTCGATACAAGCATCATGAGCTGCAAGCACAACGTCATAAATATCACACTGAGTAGATGAGAACTTACCAGAAACCGGATAGGTGCGGGTAACATCTGCAGCCCAACCCGTTTGAGTTTCTGCACCGACATCAGCAAGCAGTAAGTCACCTGATCGCAGGGGATGATGATAATGTTCGTTGTGGAGAACTTCCCCGCGAATGGTAACAATACTGTTATAGGAACAAGTCATATTATGGGCAATAATTACTTGCTCCATTGCTCCCCGAACTTCAGCTTCTGTTTTAGCCTTTAAAACTGCTGACATTCCAGCTTTATGGGCTGCTACAGTAACAGCAGCAGCTTTACGTAATTCACTCAAAGCAGCTTCATCATGAACCAATCGTAACTGAATAATTGCTTCAGCCAATTGTAAATCAATACCTTGGGGTGGTTGTTGGGGTAAAATCCACCGGTCTAATAACTGTGACTGTTGGGTCCAAGTAGCAGCATCTTGGACGGGAATGGTAGCTGCACCCTCAAGATATAACTCTAACTCTGACATTGGATACGCGCGATCGGCTCCAATAGTAACCGCAATTTGTTCGCGACCGGGTGTTTCTCCGTACCACAAAGCACTACCTGACTTTGGATCGTCCATAAATAACTCCAGTTCTCCTGCAGCAAGACGAATTGCAGCATTAGGTAAAGATAACCCGGCAAAATAAATAAAGTGACTGCTAGCACGGAAAGGAAAGGTATTTGCTGCAAAATTACGCGGACTAGGACTTCCCGACCACAGGATTGCAGGAAAATCAATTAATTTTGCCAGACTTTGTCGTCGGAGATGTAAAGTATGGGCTAAAGAGTTAGAGGTATCTTGTATCAGCATAGATTGGGTACTAAAAGACTAGTAGAAGAAAATATTTACAAGCGACAGGGGTGGGATCTACGATTTCTCCGATCCCTGTTTTGTTGTGTATTATTGTTACCCCTATTGTCCTGTCTATTATTATCCCGTCTACTATTATTATTTTGTCTGCGTTCCCTTTCAAATCGATCCTCACCCCTACTATTGTTATTGGGGAAGGTTGTTTGAGTTCTACTGCTGCGGGGGGAAATCGTAGATCTATTTGTGGGGCTAGTAGTTTGAGAATCTCGGGTTGGGGTGGGTTGAGATAAGCTGTTTTGTCTCAGTCTGCAACTAGCCAATAAAGAGGATATTACGATTAAGCTAACAACAGCAAAGATGTTCTTGATGCGGATTTTGCCTGTGTTCTGGCTTTCGTATGACATTTTCTTCACCTGTTGGAGGCGACAGTTCTTATCTCTACGGTACTGCTAGCAGAAGTTATGGGAAAAATTATTTTGGTAATTGGAATGAGTAATTAATAATTGATGATGAATTATTGACTTTTCAGTATTTTCTTTCAGTAAAGGTTTTCGCAGAGTTTTTGTTAATTCGAAGTTCATTCAAAATCAAAGTTCATTCAAAATTAAAGTTCATTCAAAAAATGTCTTCCCCACACAAATCGAGAACCAGCAATATGAAATTTTGTAACTGGTCAATTGAAAAATTACCAGGATTGAGCGAGCAGGAGCGATCGCAATTACAAAGCTGTGGTATTGCGAATACATTAACCCTAGTTCAACAAGGAAAAACGCCACAAGATAGATTGATGCTGGCTCATAAGTTACACATTCACCTCCAGCACGTGAATAAATGGGTAGCTCTAGCCGATTTAGCTCGTATTCCTAGCGTTGGTCTGCAATATTGTGGATTACTACTCCATGCTGGTGTTGTTTCTGCTGCTCATTTAGCAACAATTCCCCCATATCGCTTGCACAAACAAATTTTGCGCTTGCAAGTAGCCACAATGCAGCGACGAGATTTATGTCCTGCGGTGGAGGAAGTTCAACAATGGATACAGCAAGCGAAAACTTTTATGGGTCAAGTGAGATAAAGCAGCAGTGAGTTCTAATTACTACACTTAAGCGCAGTAATAAACGAAATGTATAACTTGTAAAAACCACAGTTATAAGTTATTAGTAGTATTTTTTAATTTACGGTTAACTGTGGATGTATTTAGCGATGATTATTCTTTGTTCAGAACTCCATTAAGAAATATATCAGCAAGACCTTCTGCCATGTCTTGCATTTGTTGGGGGGAAGCCTCTGGCTCAATTAGGGTATTGTAAGAAAAACCAGCAACTGCGAACATTCCCAGAAAAACTCTGGCGACTAACTTGGGATCCATCTGCCGATATATACCTTTTTCCATCGCTGTTTGGAAGAATGCTTCGGCTACATCGGTCATTTTATCAATGACTTCTGACTGGACGCGATCGCGTAGATCCGGGTGAAATTGCGCTTCCATGAAACATACTCGCATCAAATCAGAATTTTTCTGCAAGTTCCACATCCGGTTACGCATGACCTGAGCAACAGCCTTATAGCTGCCCATTTCGCTCAATTCTGTCAGTAAGTCGGTGAGAATTTCTACCCACCCTTGAGTCGCAACTTCGACTAAAATAGCTTTTTTGTTGACAAAGTGACGAAATAAGGTTCCTTCGGCTACACCTGCGGCTTGGGCTAAATCGCGCGTTGTAGTACCATCAAACCCTTGTTTGGCAAATAATCGCCTCGCTGCTTCCAAAATCCGGTTGCGTGTCTGTGCCTCTGAAGGCGGGGAGGTATTGAAAACTCGCATAATAGTTATGATGAAATTTCCGGAACAGGATATGTAGCGTTATTGTCTAATGTCAAAGACAAAAAACACAGAAAGCTTAAGCTTAATACAAGATTAATACTTTGTGTGTAAATTTATTCGTATTTTACAGACCATTAGCTTTACCTTAATGGTTTTTAATGGTTGTTAATGAATCAACCTAGTACATTCCAACTGTATAAAGAGTTTGAAGGTGGATTGAGTGTGAGAATGAATACTTTGGGTTTAAGAAAGGTTTCTTGTGCCTTCCACAAAATATTGGTTGGCTTTTTGGTAGTGAATATTCTTTGCTGGGGGTTGTTCCCCGGGTCTGCTTTTGCCAGAACCGCAACTTCTTCCAACAATAACAGCTCAATTCAACCTTATTTACAAAAGGTGATTGAGAACCTCACAGAATTTCGCCTAGAAAATGGTATGAAGTTCATTGTTTTAGAACGCCATCAAGCTCCCGTGGTGTCTTTTTTAACTTATGCTGATGTTGGTGGTGTAGATGAGCCTGATGGAAAAACGGGTGTTGCCCACTTTCTAGAACATTTGGCATTTAAGGGGACAAGCAAGATTGGGACCAAAAACTTTGAACAAGAAAAGAAAATTCTTGACAAATTGGATGAAATTGCAACTAAAAAGCAAGCAGCAAAGAAGGCTGGAAATAAAGAACTAGTTGCAAAACTAGAAGCAGAATTTAAAAAACAGGAAAAAAATGCTTCTGAGTTTGTAATCCAAAATGAGTTGGGAAGAATTGTTGAGCAAGCTGGTGGTGTCGGTTTAAACGCTACCACATCTACTGAAGCCACTCGATATTTCTACAGCTTTCCTAGCAACAAACTAGAACTTTGGATGTCATTGGAGTCGGAAAGATTTCTCGACCCGGTAATTCGTCGTGAATTTTACAAAGAAAAAGATGTAATCTTGGAAGAAAGACGGCTAAGGGTGGAAAACTCTCCCATCGGAATGATGATTGAAAAGTTTATTGATACAGCTTTCACCACTCATCCCTATAGACGTCCGGTAATTGGTTATGACGAAGATATTCGCAATCTGACACCAGATGATGTCCAGAAATTCTTTGAGTCTTACTATGTGCCCAGTAATATCACGATCGCAGTCGTTGGTGATGTCAATCCTGCTGAAGTGAAAAAACTCGCACAGACTTATTTTGGCAGGTATGAGTCGCGACCAAAAGGCAAAGCGAATATTCCTGTTGAACCAGATCAAAATAAAACTCGAGAAGTTACTGTTGAGTTTCCTTCTCAACCTTGGTATTTGGAAGGTTATCACCGTCCAGACATTAAACACCCAGATCATGCTGTTTACGAGATTATCTCTAGAGTACTGAGCGACGGACGTACGTCTCGGTTGTATAAATCTTTAGTGGAAACACAACGTTTGGCACTTACAGCCCAGGGTTTTAGCGGATTTCCGGGGGAAAAGTATCCCAACATGATGTTGTTTTATGCTTTGACTGCTCCCGGTCATACAGTAGATGAAGTCGCCCAAGGTTTGCGAACAGAAATTGAAAAATTACAAACTCAGCCAGTACTTGCAAAAGAACTCGAGCGAGTAAAAACCCAAGCAAGAGCGGGATTAATTCGTTCGCTTGATTCAAATATGGGAATGGCACAACAATTATTGGAATATGAGGTCAAAACTGGCTCCTGGCGCAATTTGTTTAAGCAGTTGGATGAGATTGAAGCTGTAAGTGCTGCTGATATCCAACGTGTTGCAAAACAAACGTTTACCCCAGAAAATCGCACCGTCGGCAAACTATTACCTAAACAAACAACTAAATAAAACGGTGGATACCCTCACAATTGGGAATAAGGAGTAAAAAACATGTACGGATATCAAAGAAAAAGGCGGATGGGAAACCACATTTGGAAATTTAAAATTAGTCGCGGTTTAAAATTTTGTTCCGTGCTGGCTGCAACCTTTGCCTTTTTACTGTTTGCATTTAACTTGTCAGCATTAGCAACCGAAGCAAAACATTATACGAATTTAGAGTTTGCGCCCTTAGGTGAAATCCAATTGCCAAAATATGAGCGCTACGAACTCAAAAATGGTATGGTTGTATACTTAATGCCAGATAGTGAGTTGCCTTTGGTCAGTGGTACGGCACTCGTTCGTACTGGCGATCGCTTTGAACCAGGTGATGAAGTTGGCTTAGCCCGGTTAGTAGGAACTGTAATGCGGAGTGGCGGGACTAAAAAACATACCCCCGATCGACTCAATGAAATTCTAGAACAACGGGCAGCATCAGTAGAGACCGGTATTGGTGGGACATCAGGAAGTGCATCTTTTAACTCCCTAACAGAAGACACGGAAACTGTATTTGAGTTATTTGCGGAAGTACTACAACAACCTGCATTTCTCCAGGAAAAACTCGATCTGGCAAAAACCCAATTGCGTGGTAGTATCGCCCGACGCAATGACGATCCCGGTAGCATCGCCAGTCGAGAATTCAGAAAGTTAATTTATGGAAATAGCAGTCCCTACGGTCGCACGGTGGAGTATGCAACTCTTGATAATATTTCTCGTTCCGACTTGGTTAATTTTTACCAACAGTACTACTATCCCAACAACATAATTTTAGGTATCGAAGGGGATTTCGACCCTCAGAAAATGAAATCCCTGATCGAAAAGAATTTTGGTAATTGGGAGGCTAACCCCAAATTAACTAAACCTGCACTACCCCAAGTTGAGCAAGCAAGAGAAAGTGGAATCTTTTTTGTAGATCAACCACAGCTAACACAAAGTAACGTTCTCATCGGACATTTGGGGGGTGAATTTAATAGCCCTGACTATCCAGCTCTTGATGTGATGAATGGGGTATTAAATGGCTTTGGTGGTAGATTGTTTAATGAGGTGCGATCGCGTCAAGGCTTAGCATATTCAGTATACGGTTACTGGAGTCCTCGTTACGATTATCCGGGAATGTTTATTGCTGGAGGACAAACTCGTTCTGATGCGACTGTACAATTCATTAAGTCAGTTAGTGCAGAAATCAAACGCATTAAAGCTAAACCAATAACCCCTGAAGAGCTAGCGTTTGCGAAAGAGTCCACTCTCAACTCTTTTGTATTTAACTTTCAAGATCCCGCTCAAACTTTATCGCGCTTGATGCGTTATGAGTACTACGGTTATCCTCAAGATTTCTTATCTCGCTATCAAAAAGCTGTAGAAGCAACCACAGCAGCTGACGTACAAAGAGTTGCACAGAAATATCTTCAACCAGAAAATATGGTGACATTGGTAGTTGGAAGTCAAAACAATATCCAACCACCACTCAAGCAACTTTCAACACAAGTCACACCAATAGATATCACTATTCCTGGTGCACCATCACAAGCTAAAAGTTAGTTGCTTGACAATTTTCATTAAAGCATTGTGAATAATTAGATTTTTGCAGTTAAAGATACGACTACCCGGCTTCTCAGAAAAGCCGGGTTTTTCATGGTTTTATATTTTATTTATTGTTTGTAGTTTTTTTATTATTTGGTATGGCAAATGTAGCGATTATAATTCAATATTAGTCCTGAATACGTTTGCTGCGAAATATACCAGTCATTACGATCCCACTTATTAGCATCGCAATAACTCCTAATCCATTCAATAGAACATAAAACACCCTTAGGTCTTGACCTAAAAATGTTCCTTGGTGAATATATAGTAAAAATTTTCCTACCTCTGGTGGTGCATTAAACCAAGTTCTACCCACTCTATAAGCTACACCAGTAAAAGCAGTTGCAAATAGTGGTAAAAAAATAATTGGTGCTAGCAAACGATGCCATTTACGTAATTTCCGTTTATTCATACAGAATCAACTCTGTTTTAAACACTTAAATTATCGTTCGAGAATTTATATGAGTAAAAATAAAGTAAAGGTAAATGGTACGTTTCACACACTATATTGTAAATAGTGACTGGAGAGTGACAGTAACACTCAGGCTTGCTACTAAGCATTTACCTTTACCTTATTTATGCAAGGTTTTAAGTACTAAGCAAAATGATAATTATAAAAAGTAAAGAAGTAGGAAAGATTCAAAATAAAGTTGTATGACTTGAAAATACAAATAAATTTATTTATAGGTAGAGATAATAAAATTCATCACTCTAATAAGCTTTTGAATTTAATTTTGAATTTAATCTTGAATATGTCATTTTGACTATATTCATCCATATGTAATAGTTCGGTAAGAATTACTGTTCCTACAGAAGCATTTAGCGAGGGAAATCGCCACGATTAATTGTTTGTTGATAAGTCTTACTTGATTAAACCTGAAATGAAGGGATAAGCAAAGAAAAACAAAGACGATTGACGTAAAGAACGTCTTAGGTGGACAAGAGAAGAGAGGGTCATAAATCAAACAACATAAAAATGTGCCAACTTAATCAAGTCCTCTGAATATTTTCCAACCATTAATCATCTTTGTTTGCTTTTTAAGCCTTAAATGTTCTTAAGCTCCAAATTATAGCGATGAAAAGTCAAGAACTAGAAAAGATTAAATTGCACATTGCGTTTTACAATCCTTAACAAAATCCTCAGTGAAAACCACGTACTTATTTTTATACTCACTGTTCCAAGATTTATCTTAGATAAAATAAGAGGTGAATAAAGGCTTATTTATATTGTCACTCTAAAACTACACCTTCACAAAAAGGCTGCAAGTATAAACACTTAAACACAGAATGCTCAATGTTATTTAGTAATTTCCCCAAAATAGAACTAATATTTATTTTTCTCTTGTTATTATTTTCCATTGAACGATAGATATAGGAGTGAATTATAGATTTTAATAAGTGATTATAAATTTCATAATTAATATCAGATATAAACCAAAATATATCTCTATTGTCAATATAAATAATTAATGAAAACAACGTATGATAAACATCTATTCATTTTTTATTTTTATTTTAAAAATACAAACAAAATTGATGGATAAAATATCTACTGAAAATAGTATTACTAATTAATCTTATTTATTTACCTCGCAAAGTATTAATTAGAATTAATTACAATATTTTTTATTAAATTAAACCTTAGATAAAAATCAGTAATATCTACTACTAAATAACTTTTAAAACATTGCGTCATTATTATTATTCTGATAAAATTTTATCAGAATAACCTGTAGTTTAATTTTATAAAATGATTATTTCTGATTTAGAAATTTCCGAATTAATGGAAGTAAATCATATTGTAATTGGAGGTAGTTATGCCATTACAAATGCTCAAACTTTTGCATCTTCAGAGTTTGGTTATGGCTCAGCTTTAGGAGTAGCTTTTGGAGATCAAGTTTTTGCAAATACTAGAACAAGTACTAGTATAGATAAGAGTAAATTTTCTTCAAACACTTTTGCTTTCGCAGATGCAGAAGCAGGAGGAAAGAGTGATAGTAGCTCTTCTTTCTCTTCAAGTACTAGTATCTCTTCTAACTTTACTTCAAAATGGTAAAAGCTTACTGGTAATAATAAAGATAGGTTTTCTTGTATATGTACAAGAAAAATTGCATTAATTATGCAGATTATAATAGTAATTTGCCAAGTAATAATTTTGTTAATTTTATCTATTTAAAATCCCTTACTTTGTAAAGTGAGGGATTTGCACTATCATATGATAATTAAAATAGTTTTTCATTCTTTCACATTATTAATTGATTAGTAGATAGGTTTACTAAAATAGTATTTTAATACTAAAAAACAAAAATACTTTTTATTATAATTAGTCAATACAAAAAATAACTAATACTTCCTTAAAAAACTCATTTATAAATAATATATTTAATCAAAAATCAAAGGATTTACTGATAATATTTTCAGTATCTAACCCTTTGACTCTTATGAAGCTTGATATGTAATTTTAAATAGAAAATTTAGAATAGAAAGTGTGTAAATCTTTATTTACAACAATATCCAGGTCAACTTAATCTAGATTTACTTAAAATTTGAAGAGAATCTTTCAAAATCAACTTTGGATATATAAATAAAACTAAGATACACTACTCATACTTACAGACGCAATGTAATGACTATCTCCAGTTTTACTTACGGCTAAGCTAGCCAAACTATTACCTTCCGGACTTGAAATTGCAACTTGATATTCATTAGGTATTGATTCCGAGTAATTAATTTCCTCTAAGTAGTAAACCCCTTCCAATCCGAAAGTTGGAGGAACAGGATAAGCAGTGGTAAAAGCGAAATAACTATAATCAAAAACATATGTAAATCCACCTTGAACTTTTTCACTACCAATATCTTCTATTTGATATTGTTCAAGATCGTTAATCTTTAACTTACCCATACATCCTGACCTCTATTTACTAAAGAGAAATCGCCATATATTTGCTGTATTTTAGCGATTAATTATATAACTGCGTTTAACGCGATCTATAATCCATGAATTAATAATCCAAGGATATTAAGAGACTGATTAGCTTTAATGTCAAGAATATAAATATAAGATTCATATTCAATAGAGATGTAGTATTACCACATCTCTACAATCTATCAATCTAAACTTGAAATTAAATTGATAGATAAATCATTATGAAATAGAAGAATTTACTAGAGGCAATTATTATAAAATTGCCATCTAGTTTATTCATCAGATGTAGCTTAAAGAATTAAAGCTTAGTGTTTTCCTTAGTGGAAGCTGGATGCAGAACCGGAAATACCAACAGATGAAGAACCATAACCAGCTACTGTCTTAGTTTGGTTATAGGTATCGGTCTTAGTGTAAGGACCAAATGCATCAGCAACTGATTTAGAGGAAGCAGTGTTACCATCTAGATCGACTAAGCTTTTGAATTTGTTAAAAAAGTCAAAATTAACATCAACGTTGATATATTCATTGTCATAAGTAGTATAGCCATAGCTAGTACCACCAACAACATTAGCATCTTCAACTACTTCTAAATGATTTAAATCAGAAATATTCATTAGGTTTCTCCTGGGAATTAAACTGTTTCTCTGGGAATATATAAAGTAAGAAGAATTCGTTTCTCTTACTCTTTAAATATAGAACAACAACCAAAAAAATACAATAGTAAATCTAGTTTTTTTTGTATTAAAAATACTTTTAATCAATTATTATCTAATTCATTTTATATGTTTTGAAAAACAGTTATCTTTACTCTTAAATAAGCAGCAAAAGAATGAACATACTATATTTTAAAGCATGCTCTATATAGGAAAATATTATTTCCAATTATCCGTAAATATATATTCTTAGTAATGTTTTAATTATTTTTGTCTTTAAAAAATAAAGAATGCTATCTTATGTCACAAGAATATAATGATTTTAACTACGTCAAATCACTGATTTTGTGTTTTCAATATATTCAAGTAAAACAATATCATTCTTTAAATATTAAGCCTGCATCAATAAATCAGGTGAATTCTGAATATTTGTTGTTGAATCAAACCGATCTGATATTTGCATCTCAGATAATTCTTGCTTTAACCAACTATTAAATAGTTCGGAAATTATTTGTGAACGTAGCTTTTCATCTAATTCTGGTTGGATAATTTCTTCTACCCAAATTAGATAAACTCCTTTATTAGTACTTATTGGCTTAAGTGGTTGTGGAGGTTTAGCAGCAAATACAGCAGATGCAACTTCTGGTCGGAAATCTGCACGGCGTCTAATTCCTCGGTATCCTCCATTGCGACGCGTATCTGGATCGGAAATATGCTCTCGGGCTATATCCGCGAAGGTAGTTTCGCCTTCTTGTAGCGCGTAAAAAAATTCCAAGGCTAAATCTTTATCATCGAGAATAATCTCATAAGTCACTGCTGCAAGATAATTAAGCCGATGCTGAAAAAAGAAGCTTTCAACTTTTTTCCCGAATAAATGATTTGCCAGCTTTTTGGATAATATTTTTTTATAAATTAATTCCTCAAAGTCATCTACAGATAAATGGTGCTGTTGTAACCAAGCTAATGTATCCTTAGCTCTGACAAGTTTTTTATTTGCCCTAAATAGGTCACCCTCTTGTTGGATCTGTGACTCTTCAACTGTGATACCTAATTTTTCGGCAGTATCAGTTATTATTCTGTCAGAAGCGATCGCTTCAACAACAACTGGAATTTGACACGAAATTTTTATGTAATGGATAATATCACGACTAGAAATTGATAAAGAGTTGTTCATATCTCACAGCATTGCTTGTAACTAGTGTTTGGATTTCTAAACCGTTTGACAGTTAAAGCTCTAAAGAACCTTTTTGTAGCTTCTTGAAAGGATCAAGAATAAAGTCAATTACCCGACGCTGGCGAACCACAATTTCAGCTGTTCCTGTTTGACCGGGAGTTAAATTGATTTTTTTATTTCCATTTTTAATAAACTGTTTGTTCAAACCTATTTCTAATTCGTAGCTTTCCATACTACCTTTTGGAGTTTGTTTAGCTTTTGAGTCTGGTGAAATCCATTTCACACGACCTTCCATTACTCCATATTCTTGGTAGGGATAAGCATCGAACTTGATTTTGACCGGCATTCCTACCTTCGTAAAACCACTTTCGTGACTTGCGATATGAGCTTTAAGGACAAAATCGGCATTTTTTGGGGCAATTTGGGCAATTCGTTGACCTGCTTGTAATACTTCTCCCGGTTTAGATACAGGTAATTCAAAAACTACTCCATCAATTGGAGAGCGAACTACATGTTGCTGCAATCTAATTTTTAAAGAAGTACTTTGACTTTGAACTTGCGCAATTTGCGATCGTACGTGAATGATTTGGCGTTCTATTTCTTTAAGTTGTTCTTGAGTACGCAGTAATGATAATTTTCCGCTATCTCTCAAACTTTTGTGACTATTTTGTTGTTCGACCAAACGAAGTTGAGCTTGTTTAATTTCAGAAGCTGCTTGCTCAATGACTACTTGGTAACGATTTTCTTCTTCTTTTAGACGCAGTTTGGTTTGTTTAACTTCAGACAAAGATTTGTGATGCAATTGTTGACTTTCTTCAGCTTTATCTTCAAGTTCAACAATTTTAATTGGTGCAACAGCTCCTGCTTTCAAAAGTTTTTGATAGCGTTGGACTTCTGCTTGATTTCGCCGTAAACGGTTTTTAACTATGTGATGTGTTGTATGGCTAGATTGAGCATTATGTTTTGCTTGTTCAAGTAAAGCTTGTCTTTCTAATTTTTTTATGTTGTACAGACTTTGCTTTGAGTCTAAATTTTGCTGTGCTTGATGAATCTGGGCTATTTTTTCCGATTGTTGTGATTGGTTCTGTTGTTCTTGAGTGCTGATTATCAATTGAAGTTGATTCTTTAATAATTTCAATTGTGCCAGTTGGTTTCTATATCCAGATAGTCTTGCTTGTATCTCTTCGAGATTGTTTTTCAGGACATCCGAATCCAATTCCAATAATACTTGACCAGTTCTAACAACATCTCCTTCCTTGACTTTCACCGCACTAACACTACCACCTGTTGGAGTATCTAGCTTTTGTGTTGCACCTTGAGGTTCAATACGTCCTCTAGCACTACCTGTCTCATCAACTTTTGAAAACATTGTCCAAGGTAAAATAACTGCGGTAAAACCTACTAACAAATAGAGTAAAGAACGACTCCAGACTCGCGGTAAAGCATCTAATAGTTCTTCTGTTCCATAATGTAAATCATTACTTTCTAAAGGCTCTTGGCTAGTTAAGTTAGTTTTTGTGTCTGTATTTTTTTTAACTGTACTTTCTGCAATCCCTTCAAATTTATTAGAGTGAGCAGAAGAGGGATTTTCTTCTTCTGACTTTACAACAGCATTATTATATTGATGGTGTGATGATTGTGGCATAAGATATTTTGTTTCATCAAATAAGCAAATGATACTAAAAGATAAATATTGTCATTGGTCATTAGATTTATATTTTTAAGCCTATATTTTTAAGCCTATATTTTTAAGACCATATTTTTAGGACTATATTTTTAGAACTATATTTTCAAGTTCGTACTTTTAAACTTAAATATTCAGCATCAAATATAAATATTTTTAACCAGCCTGTGCTAATTGTTGTTGGTTGAGATAGTAGTAATGACCTTTTCGATTAATTAGCTCTTCATGAGTACCACTTTCAACTAGTACGCCACGATCTAAAACTAGGATTTTATCGGCGTTACGGACAGTTGATAGACGATGGGCAATTATCAGGCTAGTACGACCTTTTAATATTGTCTTGAGGTTATTCTGAATGATGCGTTCTGACTCTGCATCCAGACTGCTAGTTGCTTCATCAAAAATTAATAGTTGAGGGTTACCGAGTAACGCACGAGCAATAGTTAAACGTTGACGTTGTCCTCCAGATAACATTCCCCCACCTTCACCAATTTCGGTTTCATATCCCATTGGTAATTGTTGAATAAACTCGTGTGCTCCAGCTAGAGAAGCCGCTTCGACAATGTCTTCTAAAGGTGCATCTCGATGAGCAATACTGATATTTTCCCGAATTGTACCGCCAAACAAAAAGCTTTCCTGATCGACAACACCAATTTGCGATCGCAAAGATTTGAGAGAAATATCAGTAATGTCATTACCGTCAATTAAAACTTTACCGTCACTGGGAGGATATAAACCCAAAATTAGTTTCGATAAAGTAGTTTTACCCGAACCACTACGCCCAACAACTGCAACCATTTGTTCGGGCTGAATTTCAAAACTAATATTTTCTAGGATATTAATTTCACTTTCGCTATGATAGCGAAAAGTAATATTATCGAAGCGAATATGACCTTGAAGAGCGGGTAAATTTTTTCGCGGTGAGGACATTAAATCCTCTTCAGGTTGCGCCTCCAAAACATCATTAATCCGCTCTACAGAAATAAATATTTCCTGTAATTGATTCCAGACTACCGAAAGTCGTTTAAAAGGACTGATAACATTGCCCATTAACATATTGAAGGCAATCAATTGCCCAATAGTTAGTTGATTATTAATAACTAAAGATGCACCATACCATAACAAACCAGTAGTCATTAAAGTATCAATGCTACCACTAATTATTTGTATGCGGTTGCTAACAACTTCAGCCCGAAAGCTTTTTTTAACAGAGTCATTAAGCAGTTCTTCCCAATGCCATCTTACAGTTTGCTCGATAGCCATTGACCGAATGGATCGAATTCCTGTCAGAGATTGGATCAAATAACTGCTTTGTGCGGCTCCAGCACTAAAAATTTCCCTTGACATCCGGCGTAAAATACTAGTGCTTGCAAAAGCCAAAATGAAAAATGGGGGTACAATCAGCAAAACCAGGAGCGTCATAGACCAGTTGTACCAGAACATGACTGCAAGATAAATACATACTGTCAGTAGATCCAGTAAAATTGATAGGGTCTCACCAGTGAGAAAACGCTGGATTTTTTTATTTTCCTGGATGCGCGAGACTATATCTCCAACATAACGAGACTCAAAATAGCCCAACGGTAATCGGAAAGTATGTTTAATAAAACCCACCAGTAAAGCCACACTCACACGGTTAGCGGTGTGAGCTAACAGATACTGTCGTAAACCATTAATTACGATTTGGAATAAACCAAAAATAATTAACCCCAAACTGATGGCTGTTAAGGTGACGTTACTACCCTGTAAAATGACCCTATCTAGTAATAATTGGGTAAATATTGGTGTAATTAGTCCAAAAACCTGAAGTAATAAAGAAGCAACGAAAATTTCGAATATTACTTTAGTGTGAGGCTTGAGCAATTCGAAGAATTGCCATATAGAGCTAGTTTCTTCTTGAGTTTCTTTAAATTGGACTGTTGGTTGGAGCAATAAAGCATAACCAGTCCATCCAGCCTGAAACTGCTTATGAGTCAGAACACGTTGACCGATCGCCGGGTCGCAAACTATTACCTGTTTGGGATTAATTTCAAATACGACAATATAATGTTTTCCCTCCCAGTGAGCAATTAAAGGTAAAGTTTGTTGCACCAATCGGTCGAAGCTAGCCCGAACAGGTCTGGTCACAAAACCAATATTTTCTGCAGCAGCAGCTAAACTCTGTAACGATGCTCCATTCCTATTGATATTTGCTAAATCTCGTAGGCGACTGACACTCAAACGCTTACCCCAATGGCGACTAATCATTACTAGACAAGCAGCACCACAGTCAGATGCACTTTGCTGAGCATAAAATGGATATTGCTGAGTGAAGCGTTCCCACCAATGCTTCACTTTTACCTTTGGAGTAGGAAATAAAAGTTGTTTTTCCGGCTTTTTATTTCGCTTAGCAGTTGGTGAACGAAAAGGAATTACATTATTGCTTCTATGAAATCTTTCCGACAAAGGTTTCAGTTGAATATTTCCTTGCTCTGCTATGGATTCATTTGGCGTTTCAGATTCGATAAAGTTTTTTAACGCCGGACAATATTTCAAGGCTTCATTCCAATCGGAATTACTTAGACTATAAGCCACTGTAGTTCCTGTTGCTTTCCAGAGACTATCTTCAATAAGAGAAGATTTCCAAATAATTCCAGGATTTAATTTCTTCCCCTCAGGATTAATTAGCTCTCCTTGTCGAACAACCGATAATTTAGCATTTTTGGGAAAAGATATTTCATCTGAAGTCTTCAAAGAATGGGACTTGAATAACGATAAAGCTTGAATAGTTGCTTCTGTTGATTTACTCCCTAAAAGTTGAGAATTTTGGCGACATAACATCAGTAAATCCCAACTTTCAGCCCTTTTCCTCAAGCGATCACATATTTCGGGATACTTACTTATTAGACTTTTAATTTCTCCTTGCTTCAAATAACAAAGTTTCAAATTTGTTGATGACCTTGCAGCATAAGGTTGAAACTCATTTTCGCCAAATAAAGTTGCTTCTCCAAATGATGAACCACTTTTGAGAGTTGCAACTAAATTATCTGCCCCATCAAGCAGCCGAACTTTTCCTCCAATAACTATATATATCCCCGGTTCTGCAAGTGTTGATTGCCAGATCTGCATTGCTGCGACTGGTTCAATAATTTCTACTGTTTGCAGGCATTTTTGTATCTCTTCTTTTGAAAGTACTTTACCCAGTACCTTTGTTATATATTCGCCCAGTTCTACTTGTGAAAATACTGACGGCATCTTTAATAAAAGTATTCTATTTAATTGAGCAATATTTTAGCTATACAAATCCTGAATCATTCACGTTAGCCGCATCAAAGATGTTTGCACGCAGCAAGCTGTGAGGGGCACCGGAGATGTTCACGGAGTGCGTCAACAAACGCTGTAAGCGCGTTCTAACACGTAGTGCGTCCAAACGCGTAAGCGTACCGTAGGTAAGAAACAATATTGTAGATACGCGGTATTCTTAGCATGACCTTAAGGTGACCATGTCGCATCTTTACAGGATTTATTTGTTCGCAAATCAACCAATATTCCTATACCAGTTGGAATTCTCAGACCCCAAGTTTAATGTCAATATCAAAGAATCTGTCGGAATAGACATCAATTAAAACAGTTCTTGAAAAGAAATAAGTATTGAGATGATACTTATGTTGGAAATTATAAGTTTTTTTCAAGCCAAAAAACTCACGCTTTACAAATTTGTAAAGATAAAGAAAATTTTTCAACGAAAATGCTTGACCGGCTACAAACACTTGTAGCTGACTGAAGTGATGTGTCATAATTCTTCTCAGTTGTAATAGAACGTCAAAACAGACAAATGAATCCATCACAGCTGTTAAATAAACCTCTGACCCAGGCTTGACAGCTGTACTTTGTCTTGACTGTCACCAAATGTGCAGTCAATCTGACATTATGCAACCAACCGTTGGATACACCCCTAGGATTTTGGTAGTCTGGGGGTCATGTCCTCGGTTATTCGCTATTTTAAATTTTGTTTTATTCGTCTGATGGCAAGATTCTCTTAGTATTTTAGAGATCTAAGGATTCTAGAAGCCTTAGTATCTTAGCTAAGTATTTTAGAAGTCTAAAAAGAATTGTCCTGGAGCTTAATAATTCTTTGGCATAATCTTCATCTTTATTGTTACGGACTTTTAAAACTCAAAATAAGATCCTAATGATGCACCTCACCTGAATAAATCTACTCCATTGCTATAGACTTTATTTTGACCAACTGCACTCAAACGAGACATATCTTCCTCAGTACTCTTACTCAAGTAGGCTTTGCATCTTCCTTTATAAAGCAGTACCTTAGAGGAGATAGTAGGAATTGCTACAAGCATAGTATACATCATACTTAAACATCGTACCAGCCAATAGCGTCCTATTAGCTTGATTGACATGCAATAAGTAATCCTACTTACGACCATTTAATTTTCCACCTTCAAAATTAAATGATCTCAGAGTTGATACTAGATATATGTTTTGGAACACCTATAGTCTAATCCCAATTAGGGCAGATCTACTTAACTAAGATAAAAATTTTCAACAGTTCTTATCTTTAGCTTCAACAGAGTGACTGAACTTTGTCATTAGGGGTAAGTCTCTAACTTCTAAGTATCCTAGAAGATTGACTTTTTTGATAAAATTTTTGATTTTTTTCCGCTTTAGGAAAGCGGACTAGCACACAGCACAGGACAGTTAATAAATTATGAAGTTATTGTCACACAAAAGTGGCTATTTTTACAAAACCACTACATTATATAGCTTGTGGTAAATAAAAATTACCTTTAATCATCTTTTTAGTAAAAATATCTACACTTAGTCAAGTTTTTTTTAAATTTAAATCAAGTTTTCACCTAAATTTTACTATTAATTGTCAGAAACTTTAAAAACTTAACTTAGTGTAATAAAATATCTTAATATTTAAGAGCGTTAAGTAATTATCACTAAGGCTCTAAAGATTTAGTTTTTAGGCAATCACAAAAACAAAATAAATATTTTTTTTCAAAGTATAAATCTAAAATATAAACACATACAATAATACGTAATAAGTTTAATTCTTAGATAAAAATGTAATCAAAAATACTACAAAGATAGACTTATCTGCTCAGACTTATTCTAATTTACATCGTTCTCTATTTATCTGGGTCGCATACATTAACTGAAATCTCATTATATATGGATCTAATATCTGCTTTATGATTGTCTGGAAGGAGTATATCGTAAAGTATTTATTGTGACGAATTAAATTTCTTCTACAGAATCCACCTCTGCGTTCTAAAATTTAGATTTATTTGAACGGAACTGAAATTGAGAAAAACCAGCTATGTAGTGTTCGAGGCTTTAATGTATAGGATTCAACTTATGCTTTCAGGCATAATTTTGTTGGAAAAGAGCAATATACTTCATTACAACTCAATGCAATCTTAAGGTGAAGTTTCATTTTATCTATATAGATTTTTGTCATTTAAGTAATATATTTATTTATCTATACACTCATCAAGTATTAAACAAGTTTATTTGTATTATTTTCTAGTTCACATAGTTGCAGTATAGTAAGTAACTCAAAAAATAAGACAGTAGTGATGTTGGAATTCATTAAACATGTAAATCCAACAATATTTTTTTGGAATGTGCAGTACTTTTGCAAGCAGGATAAACCTTTATAATATTTGTCGTAAGGATGTTCGCAATCCCTACTTTGTCTTAGTAAAAAATCTGGAAACTATATACAATAGCTTCCAGAGAAAATATAATCACTTCTTACACATATAAGTAGCGATTTGTTTTATTAGGAGGATAGAGGTTGTAAACATAAGAATTTAAGAAACAAAGATAGAAGGTTTATATTAAATCACTAGGATTAATCACCACTTTTCAACTTCTGCAGCAATAATTGAAAAGATAAGACGTATAATCTTTCCTACCAATATATTGATATTCAGAAAATGAACCACCATAAATAGTGAAGATAGCTTAGTGAATCATGAGAAACTTCTATTATCTTTAACTTCTATATTTACTTATCTTCATTGCGCATCTCCAGATACGAAATTTACCTCTCAAAATTGATCGTTTTGCAAATATCAAGCTTGACAATACTATGCCTAATTTAGAATAAGACGATGAAAATTAATTGCCAAAATGGCAAATTATTTTTGATAGACTATAAATTATTAATTATTCAGTATTTAAGAATAAAATTATATACTCCATTACATGCACAAGTCATGCTGCTATTTTGTTGTCAGCATGACATGTTTCAAAAAATGATACACAACTATTGTATCTATGCAATTAGTTGAGACTTCAATTCAAATTACACAACTTCAAGGAAGGGTTAGTACTACTACCTGTAGCTGACTTAACTTCTGATTTTTTTGATTGGTACTCATTGATTTTCTTTCCTAACCAGTGCTCGAGTTTTGCACCATTAATTTGAGTTTTTTGCTTCCCCACGACTTCAAGATAAGGTAAGTCCTTTATTTGATTTAAGCAACTGGGTGTGACATTTCTTTGGTTATTCTTTGTAGAATTTTCTCGAGCAACCTTAACGTTATTATTTTGCTGCTGATTCTTACTCTTTTTCCCAGGAGTGTTTTCTTTGAGTAACCGATTGTAAGTTCGGTAAGGAATGTAATGTAGTGGGTTATAACCTGTAAAACGTAGCATCAAGACACAAGCCCAAGAATACTTTCCAGCCAGAATTGCTTCTATGACTCGATCAAATTGTTCAGAATTAAGTGTTTTTCCTAAATTATTACTACTACTGCCAGCAATATCTTGATTCATAGTTTTGTAGTCTTCAGTTATGGGGTTAAAAAATGTATGAGTTTATTTGCGACTAATATCTGACCGGAATTGTGAATTGTACTACATTTTTTGCTTTTTCTCTTGTGATTTACACCCAAGTTAAAACAATTACAAAAAATCTATGATAGCAAAAAAATACTCTGTGAATGGTTATGTGAGTTATTTAGAAATATTTGCAAGACACTCGATATTTCAGTAGTATTACCACTTATAAACTTGCTCCTATAAGTCATGCTATTTCCTGTTTTCAGCACTTTTGGCAGAGCAATATCTCCGTTAAATATTAATCCTACAGTCAAGTAAAATTATTTGAACTTCAAGGATAGCTATTTCTCTGTTACGTCATCTTAACTTCCTCCGAGCAACTTGATATTTACAACATGCTTGGGTCTATCTTTCTTACTATTGGGAATTGTGCATTTATAAATAGTATATTCTTGCTATTTTGAGGGCAGTACTTCTCTTTTATCTAATTTCAAAAGCTTCACCTCTTGAGTAGAAAAATAATTGAAGTATAGCTAAATTTATTAACATACCTATATAAAACATTTGATGAACAGTTCATTAACTTACTAATTAATCCTATTTTACGTTCAAGATGTTGAGTAATTTATAATCGTTCGAGTTTATCCTAATTGTGTAGTGACATAATCCATAGCTTCATAATACTGTTATTTGTTTTAGCTCTTGAATCTCAAATAAATCATAAATACAATTGTATATTTTCCTCATTTTTTGTCATTTAGTCCTTCTAGTGGTGTCATTTATATACCTTATTTATACTCCTAATTAAATGTACTAACTGTGCTTATATACCTACTAGTTCGTTGTGCAACTTTAATTTTTGTCCCTTCCTTAGTTAACTTTTATCTAACATTCATTTTTTCATTATGAAGACTCTAAAATGAGGAATTTTACTCTATTTATGCGTCGTAAAAAATAATCATTTACTTCACATATCAGGTTCATACTTGATGAATCAGCATTAATTAAATTAGTAGATAACTTTTTTCATTTGCTGCACAATTTCATTAGAACATCATAATTTTTCTATATAAAATTGGCGCAAACTTGATTTATTCATCATACCATCACAATGGTGTCATAAATATTGGATATTTTTTATATTTCAGTGATTTTTCTCCATAATTACTTCATCTAAACTTATTCAAATGATTCTTTCTGCATATAAATACAATAAATGTCAACATAAGTGTTTTTAACTTAGTCAAAAATAGTAAAAATCATCTTCATTAAGTTCTATTGTTAATTAGTTAATAAACACTAGAGCTAATTTCTGTAACCAATGTATCGTTAGGAAAATCTATTTCATTTGATACTCAAATACCTATGATAGTCAAAGCCATATAGTCATTGATTGATACTAATTAGACTTGAAGAAAAAGTCACTAGTTGTCATCAATCTTTTGTCAGTTATTTGTTTCTGAAGCAGAGCAATAATTGCAATTATGTCGAAAAGACGAAAATAGTTTTGCACAGAGCAGGTAAACTTTAGCTCACAATGAACTTGCTAAAGGTATTATCTACGCCAACTAAGGTGAGTAAAAAACGAAATATATTCTGTTGCGGTAGGTGGAGATAATTAGTATCTAAACAACTAGTAACCTCATCTAAAATCAGAATCATAAGATTTGTCATTAAGGCTCTAGGAATTACTATTTTTTCCTGTTTTTCCCGCATACAAGACGATTTCGATTCTCTTGAGAGTGTGCAATAACCCCAAAATGTATGTCAGCATGAAACATATATCATCCGACGAGCTTAAAGACTATAAATTTTGGCTCGAGGTTAAGATTATAATTGTATAAACTTATGCGGTTGAAAATAGTACTAGAGAGGAGAAAAATTCTTGCAGTATCACCCTTAACTGCTTTTGCAAGAACTTTAAAAAAAATAGGTAAATGTCATATCCGTCAATAATGATTCTGCCACTTTTAAGACGGTACAATCCGATTGGGAGATTAATACTAGTCTTTTGCTCAGAGCCGCTTGCACCAACAGTTCTAATAGTTTGCCTAGCTCTGATATTGAATAAAACATTTTTCAATGTGTTGGCTACTAAATCAGGATAAAAGACAAAGGAAATATTCCCTAATACTTTTCTAGTACTAATCCTTGTTAAGACATTCCAAGACTTTCTTATATATTCCTTACTAAATGGTGTTGAAATACGATGGGAATAATTGTATGTATTCACTATTTTTCCCAACTCATCACTCAGTCTTCTCTGTTGCAAATTAGGGTAACAAGACAGTAATGCAGTAAATCCCGAGTAAATTATTCTATTTTTCTTTTCCAATTCACCAGAATCTATCTGAAGACATATTTGAAGCCGAGATACTTGATTTAAAACAGCAAGATTGCTATATTTATAGTCCCCTGGTCGATAGTCTTGGCATGCCTTAATCCGACTTATTTCGTCATACGAATTTGTTGACACTAATCTCAACATTCGCAAGTTATTATTTATGTATTTGTGGATGGATATATCTACTTCGCTAGCTATTTTTCCTAGGTAAAGACTAAGGGATGTATACCCCCCAAGAATAGGCTGAATCCTATATTTGCATTCTGACGTGTAATTATTTCTTATTATTAAGGGAGGAAATCCTAATTTTATCCAGTTTTGGGTCAAATTTGATAATATTCCATCTAATTTACCTGTAGTGAGAAACTCCAGTTTGTTGTACCTGATTCTGTAGATTTTGGTTTTTAACGAAATCAATATCCGTTTTGTCTGGGCTAATTGAGAAATACAATCTTTAAGTTTTGGTAATCGCTGCAACCATTTTTCTTGATCATTGATTATCATTAGCATTTTTAATCCCGTAACACCTAGAGTTAAGTAGATAAAAGATAAAAAAGCACAAAGATAATCGTTAATAATCATCCCTCCAGGATTTATTTTCTTAGTTGGAATTTTTTGTTGCCATAATTTTTTTTTCCTCTGATATTTATCTCTCAGTTCCTGACATCTAAGCTTCTGGGAAATTGAACCAAGACAACTTCTAAAATTTGTATCTTTTGAGAGATGCATATATCTAGTTTTATAATTTTCTAGGTGATGCTTCCCGGAAGATAATATTTTTGAGCTTGGCTTACTTTCCTCAGTAGTTATAGTTTTTATGATTCTCCTTAATGATTTGATAATAGGTTTCAATGTCATTGAAGACAGACAGCTATTTGTATAACCAAAAATTGTCTGAACTCCTGAAAACAAGCATGAGTCCATTGCTTTATATTATCTACATTTCAATTAATAAAACCTAAAATTGGCACTTTTAGGGAAAGTACCAATAGCACCAAAGCTATACAAGCCTATAACTATAGGTTTTATTTCACTCCAATAGCCTCTGGAAAATGCAATTCTTTGTATTTTGATGTACTGATTGCTCTTCTATCATTTCTCAGGGGCTTTCCTTGCAGTGAAGTTTTAATTAACAAAATTAGACACTGGCTTCATACCGTTTTTCTGACCGGATTAACAACAGTTTTCCGATCTGTTGATATAAAACTTTAACCAGTATCCCAATTGGATAATCATTACTTTAGCAAAGTTTGATGCATCTATTAATGAGTACCTATTGATTAAATTATCAAAAAACTGTATCTCTGAATACATTAAACTAAATGAAATTATTTTATTTTAATGAGTCTTTTCTCTTGAAAGGTTTGTAAAACAATAAACATACGTGAGTATTTTCACTATTTATTAAGCGATAAAAACATTTTTTAATACAATAAATTTGTTAAAGAAGAACATTTTTCTTGTAATATAATTTTTAGTTATATTTTCACGGGAAAACATTTGAATTTTTATTTTTAGATTTTTTTTTTCCGCAGGTACTAGTTTTTGCCAAAAAAACTCTTGATGAAACCTCCACCAGTTGGTGCAGAAGAGTTATTTGAAAGCAAATTGATAGAGTATTAACTTAACGAGAAAAATCAAGGTTACTTAATATTTCTTTGCTTGAATTGCCAACACTAGTTTAAAAAAAATTTTTTTTAGAGAATTAATATTTTGTTTGTTTAACTAGTGTTTAACTTATTTAATGCTTACAGACAGATTAATTTATATTCCAAGATTTTCTAAGTAAAGGATGTGTTTTATGTACCCTGACAGGAAAATTATAACTAAAGAATTATGAGAGCAACTTTTTTAAACTAAAATGTTCTTGAGACCCTACTCGGAGTAAAAAGATCTAATTTGTTAATTAAGAATAGCTGTGATCCCGTTATCTCTTAAGAACAGAGCAAAATGCTGCATTTCTTTCACACCAGCCAGATATGTGAAACTCGAGATAGCGATCCCCGCTTACCTACAAAATTTAAATCCACGGGCATGAAAAAATGTAGGATAAGATTTAGATACTCTGCTGGCAATCCCCAAAACCAGTACTCAGGATTTTTGTTCAAGTTAATCTTTATTGCTTGGGTATTGAGTATGACAACCATCGCCACCGGTTGTGATTTTCAAAAAAATCAATCTGAGCGGTTGCAGAGAAAAGGGGTGCGAGGAAAAGTTGAAAAACGCGCAGGCGGTAGAAATATAAGTACTGCTGTTGATGTTGTAATCGCTAGGGTGCAACCTTTACGAGAACCTCGAGAATATGTAGGTACAACCAAGCCATTTCGAATTATTACGATGCGTTCTCAAGTCGAAGGTAAGTTGTTGGCAATGAATATAGAGGTGGGAGATACCGTCAGACAACAGCAAGTAATTGGACAAGTAGATGATGCGATCCTCAAAACTAATTTAAATCAAGCCGAAGCAGAACTTGCTGCGCGTCAATCTGAAGTTGGTAGAGCGGTAAATCAAGTCAGAAATGCTCGAGTTCAATTAGAGCAAAGACGATTAGAACTATTACAAGCTCGGATAGAAGCTCAGAGACAACAGAAACTTTTAGAATCTGGAGCGATCGCCAAACAAGCAGCAGAACAAGCTGACACCAGAGCCAAAACAACAGCAAAAGCTGTGCGCGCTGCAGAAGAAGAAATAGCAACTGAAAAACAAGCAGTTGCAGCAGCCAAAGGCAGAGTTATCGCTCAACAAGCAGTAGTAGCTCAAGCTCGAGAACGACGCACCCAAGCAAGGATTATTTCTCCCATCGCCGGGATCGTGATTGAAAAATTGGCAGAGCCGGGAAATTTTTTGCAGTCAGGTAATGAAATCTTAAAAATAGCCGATTTAAGTCGAGTCAAAGTTGAGGTACCAATTTCAGGGCTCGATCTGAGAAAAGTTAAGGTTGGGCAGTTAGTCCAATTAAGATTAGATGCTTTTCCCAATAAAGTATATCCAGGACAAGTGAAGCGGATTTTTCCGGCGACGAATAATCGCCTAATACCTGTAGAAGTCGTTATTGCCAACAGTTATCAAAGAATTGGTAGTGGTTTAATCGCACGAGTTAATTTTGCTCCTGCAACAAAACCTCGAGTAGTAATACCCCAAAAAGCGATTCAAACCAAAAATATTCAGGATAGTTCTCAAGATAAATCTCAAGGTAAGAGTAAGGAAAATATTACTTCTTCATTCAAGGAAACTACTTTTACGTCTCCAGGTAATAGGAGTACTGTGTATGTAGTAATACAAAACGATGGTAAAACAAAAGTTACAGCCAGAACTGTTACACTAGGGGAAAAAGCAGATGGCAAAGTTGAAGTTTTATCGGGTTTAAAAGCCGGAGAAAGATTTGTGGTGAATAGTGGTGGCAAACCTTTACAGGATGGAGATATCGTGCGAATGTCGATTATTTCCGAAACCGAACGGGCAGAAGAAAGGCGATGAAACATGACTCAAATAGTCGGTTTAGTATCAGTAAAATTTCTATTAGTCGCCACATTGCCACATTTATCCTTACCCTAGCTGCAATTGTACTTGGCGTTTTCTCAATTACTCAAATTCCAGTTGATTTGCTGCCATCAATTACCTATCCTCGCATTGGAATTCGTGTGGAAGCACCAGGAGTATCTCCAGAAGTCGCGATCGATGAAATTACTAAACCTTTAGAGGAAGCTTTTGCAGCCACAGAAGGTGTAGAACAAGTATATTCTCGCACCCGTGAAGGACGCATCAGTCTAGATTTATTTTTTCAAGCAGGAAGTGATATTGACCAAGCTCTTAATGATGCGACTGCTGCATTTAACAGAGCTAGAGGTAGGCTTCCAGAAACTATTGAAGCACCCCGGATTTTTAAATTCGATCCTTCTCAGTCACCAGTTTATGAGTTTGCCTTAACTTCTCCCACATTACAAGGAGTTGACTTACGGATTTTTGCCGAAGAAGAAATTGCTCGGGAACTGGGTGTGGTAAATGGTGTAGCGGGAGCGGATGTATCGGGAGGAGTTGAAGAAGAAATTAGAGTTAATATCGATTTACAACGCCTGCAAGCTTTTGGTGTTGGTTTAAATGATGTACTAGATAAATTAGAAAACCGCAATCAAGATATTTCTGGGGGAAGAATTTTAGGAGAAAATTCCGAGCCATTGAGTCGTACGGTTGGACGTTTTCGTAGTGCGGATGAAATCAGAAATCTTTCTTTTAATCTTGCTTCAGCTTCCAGCAGCACAGCTTCTGCTTTGAATAATCGGGTTTATTTGCGCGATTTTGCCGAAATTATTGACGGAACGGAAAATCAACGAGTTTTTGTTCTTCTCAATGGCAAATCCGCAGTCAAAATAAGTATTCAAAAGCAGCCTGAAGCCAATACTATTACTGTTGTTGATGGAGTCAAAGCCCGCCTCAAACAACTCCAAGCATCAGGTATTATTCCTCCGGAAGCTTTAATTACAACAACTTTAGATGAGTCGCAGTTTATCCGTAATTCTATTGCGAACTTAACAACATCGGGATTAATTGGTACCACACTTGCAGCGATCGCGGTTTTACTTTTTCTTGGTTCTTGGCGACAAACCTTCATCATTGTTTTAGCAATTCCCCTTGCGACTTTAGCAGCAATGATTTTAATGGGGTTGTTTCACCTATCCCTAAATATTTTTAGCTTGGGTGGTTTAGCTTTGGGTGTGGGAATTGTGGTGGATAACTCCATCGTCATGCTAGAAAATATTACCCAAGGGTTTAAAGCCAGGTTAGAAGGTCATTTCCCAAATTACTCGCGGATTGACTCGCAAACAATTATTCAACAAGCTCAGGCTAGCAGTCAGGAAGTTGAATCGGCTTTAGTTGCTTCCACTAGCACAAACCTAGTGACAGTATTACCTTTTTTACTTATTGGTGGATTTATATCACTGATATTTAATGAATTAATTCTGACTATTAGTTTTGCTGTCGGCGCTTCAATTGTAGTAGCTATAACTGTTGTACCAATGTTGGCATCGAGGATGTTAGCATGGCAATTTTCCAGTAATTTGAGTAGTTTTTGGTTGCTGAAAAAATTTAATAATCGCTTTGACACTGCCACGAAAACATACACTAAAGTTCTAGCGAAAATACTCCGACAAAGATTATTAACCCTACTGCTAATATTAATTTTCCTGGGTAGTGGTAGTTTTTGGATGGCGAAACAAATTCCCCAGGAAATTTTGCCACGAATTAATACTGGACAAGCAGCTTTATTTGCCCGATTTCCTTCCGGGACATCTTTGGAAATCAATCAAAAAGTTATGACTGCAGTAGATGAAATTTTACTGAGTCAACCAGAAACAGAATATGTTTTTTCTACCGTCGGTGGTTTTTTATTTGGTACAACAACCATTGCTAACCCCCAACGGGGTTTTGTTAACATTACCCTTAAACCCGGTACGGATATTGAAACTTATAGCGACAGAGTATCGAAAGAATTTGACAAACTTAATTTAGCTGGAATTCGCCTACGTTTATTTCCCAGACGCGTACGCGGTTTAATTCTTAGTAATACACCAGTACGGGGAGCAGATATTGATATTATCCTTCAGGGTAACGATACCAAAAGTTTAGCTCAAGCCGGACGAAAAGCCCTGAGCGCCTTAGACGAACAGGTCACCCTAGCAAAATTTCGTCCCGATGCTGATGTCCCCGAACCAGAAGTTCAAATTCGCCCCGACTGGGAAAGGGTTGCAGCATATGGTTTAACAGCCCGAAATATTGGCGAAACAATTCAAACCGCAATTACCGGTAGCGTCCCCACCCGCTTGCAACGTGCAAATCGCCTAGTGGATATAAGGGTTCAACTCAATGAAATCTCAATTCAAGCAGCATCTGAACTAGAAAGTTTACCCTTATTTACTCCAGATAAACATTTAATTCGCCTCAGCGACGTAGCAAAAATTATTAAAGCCCAAGCGCCGACAGAAATTAAACGCATTAATCAGCGTCAAGTTTTTCTCATCGCCGGAACCTTAAGTGAAGGTGCTAGTCTCAGCGAAGCTGCTAGTCAGGTAGATCGGGTTTTAGATAATCTTGATTTACCTCCAGGAGTTGCAGTTATACCCAGTTCTACGGTTACATCTAATCAGGAACTGCAAAATTCTTTTATTTTCTTAGGTGGACTAGCAGCATTCTTGGTTTTTGTTGTTATGGCAGTGCAATACAATTCCCTTATTGACCCGCTAGTTATTATGTTTACCATGCCCTTAGCACTAGCTGGAGGGATTTTTGGCTTGTATATTACCCAAACAGCAATTGGAGCTACGGTTATCGTCGGCGCTGTATTGCTAGTAGGGATTGTGGTAAATAACGCCATTATTATGGTGGAACTAGCAAACCAAATCCGAGAACGCGATGGTGTAGATCGTCAGACAGCTATTTTACAAGCAGCACCCCAACGCCTGCGCCCGATTCTTATGACTACGATCACCACAGTGTTGGGAATGTTTCCCTTAGCTTTGGGAATTGGTGAAGGTTCAGAATTTTTACAACCTTTGGGGATAGTAGTTTTTTCCGGTTTATCTCTAGCAACTTTATTAACTCTGTTTATTATTCCTTGTTTTTATACCTTACTCCACGAGATTTTTAGCTGGGATGACAAGAAAATAAAGCGAATACAGTTAATGATGAAGCGGTATTTGAGGTAAGAATTAGAACTCGAATAACTACTCCTCAAGTTTAAGTCGTGTAGCAAAATTGTCCCTTCGTGAAGGAGATAAAGCCCGCGCCTTCAAAATTGCGGCTGCTAAAAAAGCATAGGATGTTATCCCAATTAGTACCAACAGCAAAATTCCCAAACTGCCAAAATAAGTCATTGAATTCCACAAAGCATGGATAGTTGATGCTGTAAAATAACCGATGGCTAAAGTTCTCTTTGCATTACCTGGTTTTAAAACACTTAAGCCAATAAAGTAACCAAAGTAGCCACTATAAGCCATATGTCCTGCAACTTCTCCCAAAATTCGCGGGATGAGTAGTTGCAGACCCGCCAAAGCACCGCGAGAAGCTAAAGTACGCGGTACATAATCAAGTAGAGTTTCAAATAAAGTAAAACCAACTGCTGAAGCACTTCCAATTAAGATACCGTCTAGGGGTTCCCAAACACCAACACGTTTGTTTTGTGGCGATGTTAATATTTTTCCAAGAAAATAAAAAGCAAATATAGGTATAGACTTGAGAAACTCCTCTAGTAAACCTGCCCCAAAAAACATTCGAATAAAAAATTCGAGAAAGCCTATATTACTCTCCCCGGTTCTAAGAAAGGATATATCACCAGGTAGAATCGCACGAAATATATAGAAAAACGGGATAGAAAGTGGTGTAACTAAAATGACGATACAACAAAGAGTTGAAGCAAGGAGAACCCACCAAGGCTTTTTCTTGCCACATAAGCGATAAATAAAGTAAAAGCCCGCTCCGGCTAAGTAAGTTGCTAAGATAACAAAAAATGAAGTAGAACCTTGAGCCGCAAACATTAATACAACAACGATTACTGTGATAATCCCCGGTATTAAATAAGCTTTGTGACGCAAATCTTTTCCAGTAGAAAGTATTGGAATTAACTGCGATAAACTTGCTGCATCTACTTCTTTTTCTATGTGGTCTGAATTTTTTTCAAAATAAACAAATGACCCTGGTTTTGCGAAATTTATTACAGATTTAGGATATGCTGATGCTTCCGTATTTGGTAAATCATGTTCATACTCAAAGACAAATTCCGGTCCATTGTTACCAAAAATAATGTGATCGCCTACTTGTAACTCCTGACAACCACTCAAACGTCTACCATTCAAATAGGTACCATTAGAGCTATTTAGGTCGCAGATTGTAAAACAAATTTTTCCTTCAGGCGAAAAAGATGGAGCAATTGCTGCATGACGACGCGATACCATTGCATACTCCTCTGATTTGAAGACTATTTGGCAAGTCGGTTCGCGCCCTACTAGTGTCTCACTGTTATCAGATAGCAAGTAAGAGCATGTTTGTTTGAGGGTGTCACTTTCACCGGAAATCAGCCGCAGCAAGCCGTTACTCATTTTGCTAACTTATTAGATATTTTCTTTGTAATTTTTTTTGGAAGAATTTATGTCTAATATGATCCGTAACTTGTCTGACATTTAACTTTAATTTTTTAGAGGTTTAATTTTTTAGGGGTTTAATTTTTTAGGGGTTTAATTTTTTAGGGGTTTAATTTTTTAGGGGTTTAATTTTTTAGGGGTTTAATTTCTTAGGGGTTTAATTTTTTAGAAAGCGTAAAAAGTCTTTACTACAAACTAAATAATTTCATAAAAACAACATAAACAAAAATCAATAATGTGCATACAAGCATAAAAAAGTAAATATAATCTTGATTATTGCAGACGATGATTTATGTTTAAGTTGTGATAGTCCAGTTTGGCAGCTGTTCTAGATTTAATATATGAAATATAAGCATATTAATAGAGACAAAGACATCAATATCTTAGTATCCATGTTTTAATGCTTAAAACTTAATGTTTAAAACTTAATATTTATAATTTAATTTTTATATATAAGCTCTTGTAACGAGATTTAATCTGTTATCTAATCCCGCATAATTCTTTATTCATAAACCATATGATTTCAATAACCCCAGACTTAAAAGGCGATCGTTTGTATATATTTAATTCTTGAATGGGCGTATCTAAATCTAGAAATTTCCAGATATAGGATTTCCCATCAATAATTTTTTAATAATAACTTGATGAAATCGTAAGCTTAAATTTATTGACGAAATCAATTTTCAGGTTTTTCAATTAATACTAATTTACGAATTATTCCCCGATCTATTTTGATTTTGCGCGAACATATAACCTTTAAAAAAAGCTGCCATGTTGCAGGGAAAAGGATAGATGCTTCAAGCATGTCGAGCGAACCTTTAATATTTTTTTGTTTGAGCGCAACCAAAATCCAGTGAAGCTTCAAATAATTTTTCACATCATCAAGCTTAGGAACATGTTGATGGTGCTTTCGATCTACTAAAGCATAAATCTTTTCCTTCATTAATATATTCGTAGCCAATCTTTGAGAGAAGGAAAACTTTTGATTGTACGCACCCGGCCAAATTGTACGATAGGCAAGGCACTGATTGAGAAAAATTGCATCACCAAACCGAGCGACTTGAATCCAAGAATCAATATCATCACAGTTAGTATCTAAACCGGGATCCCAACCTCCAGTTTTTAAGAATGCATCTCGCTTACAAGCGACTTGTACGGGCGTCCCAAAAGGGATTAACTCCAAAAGCATTCCGTAATGAACATCAACTTGGGGAACATAAAAAGCTAAACCTGGACCTAGCTGTGGCGTACGACTAATTTCAACCCCTTCACTGTCCACCTGAGTTGCAATACAAGAACAGATTACTGCCTCCTCGGCACGTAGTGATATGGCTTTTAACATCTGTGCTAAACAATTAGCTGCAAGATAATCATCATCATCCAAAAACTTTACCCAGTCTCCTTTAGCTTTTTGCACTCCCACATTTACCGAAACTGCATGACCCATATTTTTCTGGTTGCGGAGATAAACTAGGCGAGAACCATGACTTTCTTCGAGTTCTGCGATCAGATTCTCCACATATTCTTTGGTCCCATCAGACGAGCAATCATCCACAACAACCACTTCACATTCAAGTGTTTGATTGAGAGCAGAATTGATTGCCCTTTGCAGCAAATTTAACCGATTGTGGGTGGTAATCACCACGCTAAATTCCATAATTGCAAAACTCGCTACACAATCCTTATTCTTGAAATTTCTAGCTTAATCTGCCCTTACCCAAAAAATCATTAAAATCGTCATAAAACTATCGTTATAATTCATCAGTTTCATCTAGACTAAAGACATTTATGGATTTATGATTGTTGATCGTGAGTTTTTTCAGAAATTATGAATGTTCAAGAAGTTATCCGTTCCATTGAAGCGGAACAATTAAAAACTAATCTTCCCGTCATCTATGTTGGCGACACCGTCAAAGTAGGAGTAAAGATTAAAGAAGGTGAAAAATACCGCGTTCAGCCCTACGAAGGAGTTGTAATTGCTAAGCGTAATGGCGGAATTAATGAAACCATTACAGTACGCAAAATATTTCAGGGTATTGGAGTAGAACGAGTATTTCTGCTGCATTCTCCCCGAATTGATAGTATTAAAGTGATACGTCGAGGTAAAGTTCGCCGAGCAAAACTTTATTATTTACGCAATCGAGTTGGTAAGGCGACCCGGATCAAACAACGTTTTGACCGTCCCTTGTAAACTTCAAGTATCCATATGGGAGAAAGCTCTACTGTAAAGCGGCTCTCGCCGCTATCTTGTTTTTTTCCTAACAGCTTGCCTTTTCCAATAAAAATAAGTTATAGTGTTACCCAACATTGTGCTAAGCTATTTCTGCTAGGTGATAAGGTTATTCATGACGATTTAGCTTAGGTTTTTGTGCGCTCTTAGTTCAGTTGGTAGAACGCAGGTCTCCAAAACCTGATGTCGGGGGTTCGAGTCCTCCAGGGCGCGCTCTCTTATTTTAAGAAAACTTAGTCCGAAACAAGTAGAATAACTGTTAATATAGCAGTAACAAATACTCGTATCGGGCTATATTATGATGTTTACAGCTATTTGCTTCAAGGCTTGTTACTTGAAGCCTTGGTTGAAGCATCTATTGCTTTATAAAATAATGAGATAGCTGTACAAGAATGGGGGAGACTAAAAACCGTGGCCAAAAAAAGCGAGGCGGAAATGCGCAACACCACTAGCGAATTCAGCATTGCCAACTTTTTTAAAGGGACTAAAGAAGAACTGGATAAAGTAGTTTGGCCAACACGCAAGCAACTAGTAAGTGAGTCAGCTGCTGTGTTGTTAATGGTTACACTCTCCGCTTCTTTAATTTACGTAGTTGATTGGTTGTTCAGTAAATTAAGTACAGTGGTATTTGAATCAACCAATCAGGCAGTTTCGATTAATCTCATTGACGGATTGTTTGCTTGGGCAGTGGGTAAGGTGTTCTGATGACTTCTTCAACAGATGAAAGTCGCAATTCAAGATTACAGCCAGAAGAAATTACGGAAACGGCAATCAATGCTTTAAAAGAAGCACGCTGGTATGCAGTACAGGTTGCCTCCGGATGTGAGAAACGTGTAAAGACTAATTTGGAACAGCGCATCCAAACATTTGATGTTGCTGAAAAAATTTTTCAGGTAGAAATTCCTCACACCCCAGCTGTAAAAATTCGTAAGGATGGCAGTCGCCAACAAACGGAAGAAAAAGTCTTTCCTGGCTATGTTCTGGTCAAGATGACGATGGATGATGAAAGCTGGCAGGTGGTTCGTAATACTTCCCACGTAATTAACTTTGTGGGAGCCGAACAAAGAAGAGGAACCGGAAGAGGTAGAGGTCACGTCAAACCGGTACCACTTTCTCACGCAGAAGTAGAAAGAATCTTTAAGCAGACTACAGAACAAGAACCAGTAGTCAAAATTGATATGGCTACAGGTGATAAGATAGTCGTGCTTTCTGGTCCATTTAAAGACTTTGAAGGTGAGGTGATTGAAGTCAGTCCCGAGCGGAGTAAGCTAAAGGCCTTGCTCTCAATCTTTGGACGTGATACACCAGTGGAATTGGAATTTAATCAGGTAGAGAAACAGTAGTCAAAATGGCGAAGAAAGTAACAGCGCTCATTAAATTGGCTCTTCAAGCTGGGAAAGCCAACCCAGCACCGCCAGTTGGTCCAGCTTTGGGTCAACATGGTGTCAACATTATGATGTTCTGCAAGGAGTACAACGCCAAAACAGCTGATAAAGCTGGAATGGTGATACCTGTAGAAATTTCGGTTTATGAAGATCGGAGTTTTACATTTGTCCTCAAGACTCCGCCAGCATCAGTACTCATCACTAAGGCTGCAAAAATCAGTAAAGGTTCTAGCGAGCCAAATAAAACTAAAGTTGGTTCCATTACTACAGAGCAGTTGCGGGAAATCGCCCAAACAAAAATGCCCGATCTTAATGCCAATGACATTGAGGCAGCAATGAAAATTATTGCGGGTACTGCCAAAAATATGGGTGTGACTGTTAAGGACTAGTTCTTAATTTTTAATTATTAGTCTCTAGTTAGTAAGGACTTCAATTCTTTATTTAGTTGCTGCTAAGTTTTTGTGAAAGTAAGGACGAACTGCGAACTAAGTAAAATATCAAAAAGTAAAAAATATCGGGGGAGAGAAATGTACTCGTTATTTACCCCAGGAGAGCAAAATGGGAAAGAAATTCTCACGCCGAATGCAGGCGTTATTAGAAAAAGTAGAAGATAAAGACTATGAGCCTATAGAGGCTTTAAATCTTTTAAAGGAAACAGCAACAGCTAAGTTCCCTGAAGCCGCAGAAGCACATATTCGCTTGGGGATCGATCCAAAATATACCGACCAACAATTACGGACTACGGTTGTATTGCCAAAAGGTACTGGGCAAACAATTAGAGTTGCGGTAATTGCTAGAGGTGAAAAAGTAACCGAAGCTAGTAATTCTGGTGCTGATATTGCTGGTTCGGAAGAATTGATCAACGAAATCCAACAGGGAAGAATGGATTTCGATAAATTGATTGCGACTCCAGATGTCATGCCGCAGGTAGCGAAGCTGGGTAAATTGCTTGGTCCTCGCGGTTTAATGCCTTCTCCAAAAGGTGGTACGGTTACAACTGATGTTGCTAGTGCGATCGCAGAATTTAAAGCTGGTAAATTGGAATTTCGTGCTGACCGGACTGGTATTGTCCATGTTATGTTTGGTAAGGTATCATTCCCCTCAGAAGATTTATTAATCAATTTGAAGGCATTACAAGAAACTATTGATCGCAATCGTCCTTCTGGTGCTAAGGGTCGGTACTGGCGTACGATTTATGTTTCCTCAACAATGGGACCCTCCATTCGGGTCAATATCAGTAGCCTTCGAGATTTAGCATTAGCCGAGGTTGCTTAATAATAAGTTCTGTAGTAATTTATAAGCCTTAGGTTGTAAATTTCTTAATCTTGACTTTTAATTTTGAGTGTTAAGTCTTATTGGTTGAACAAAGATTTTGAACTTCCAAATTCCTAATCTTAAACCTAAAACTGTGACTGCTTGAATGCAATTCATAGCCTATGGCTCAAAATTCAAGACAAATATTAAGACAAGTAATTTAAGGCTGGTAATTACTTAGTGTGATCGTATATAGACTTTATATTAAGTAAGCCGGTCAAATAAAACTCATAATTGAATAGGTAAAAGCCAGAGACAGTAGGTTCCCTTCGGGGGTAATTTCCTACCGAGGTTCACACCTTTGAAAAACTTTGTAGAGACTTCTGTTTCTTAATGTCTCTGAAAGACTCTGGCTCGTGGCAGTCAGAGTCTATTGTTTTGGCAGAATCTATTTTTTTGCAGGCACGTACCACAAGGCAATTGCTGAAAAATTATGAGAAGAAAAGCCACTTTTTAAGGAGGTGAGATTAGATGGGTAAAACGCTAGAGGAAAAAAAAGCCATAGTTGCTGACCTCAAAGAGGTTTTGGATGAGTCTTCCTTGGCGTTGATTGTTGATTACCAGGGGTTATCGGTTGCACAAATCAGCGATCTGCGTAATCGAATGCGATCCAGTGGGACAATTTGCAAAAAAGCCAAGAATACTCTGATGCGCCTTGCTGTCAAGGATGACGAACGTTGGCAACCAATGACGGATTTCCTTCAAGACTCCTCTGTTTTTCTTCTTGTCAAAGAAGAAATGAAGGAAGCCATTAAGGCTTATGAGGATTTCCAGAAAGCCACTAAGAAAACAGAACTTCGTGGTGGCGTGCTCGATGGTCAAGCTTTAAACCAAGATGACATCAAAGCACTGAAGGAACTACCTTCCAAACAAGAACTTATGGCTCGTTTGGCAGGAGGAATCAAAGCAGTTTCAACCAAGTTGGCTGTGGGAATCAACGCTGTACCAACCAAGTTGGCTGTGGGAATCAACGAAGTACCTTCTTCCTTGGTACGTGCGGTCAAAGCTGTATCGGAGAAGGAAGGGTCTCAAGAATCCGAATCTTAGATTCGTGGTTTGACTCGTTACATTCAATCAAAGTTAATTATTCACCGAAATAAGGAGTACATCAATGTCTGCTAAAACTGACGAAATCTTAGATCAGTTAAAATCTCTAACACTATTGGAAGCTTCTGAATTAGTTAAGCAAATAGAAGAAGCTTTTGGTGTAGATGCTTCTGCTTCTGCTGGTGGCGGAATGATGATGATGCCCGGTATGATGCCTGGAGTTGGTGGTGGCGGTGCTGCTGCTGAGCCTGAAGAGGAGAAGACTGAATTTGACCTTGTTCTTGAAGAAGTACCTGCTGATAAGAAAATTGCGATCCTTAAAGTGGTACGCAGCATCACTGGTTTAGGTCTAAAAGAAGCAAAAGAATTAGTTGAATCTGCTCCTAAGGCTGTTAAAGAAGCGATTGCGAAAGAAGCTGCTGAAGATGCTAAGAAACAGCTTGAAGAAGCTGGAGCTAAAGTTAGCGTCAAGTAATAGTTTTCAATTAATATTTTTTAATTAAATGGTTAACGGTTAAACTTAATGCTTAACCGTTAACAATTAACATCCACTGTGTAGTTTGGAATCCCAGACTGCTATGTAAATTCTACCTTTTTGATTGCGTTCAATAACTCCTTTTAATCCATTTCCTCTAAAGCAGTGTTTTCTCTTTTGACGCTGATAAACTCTTTCTAATTCTTTTTTAATATCATTCGATATATTACCGCCTAACATTCCTTGTAGCGTTACTTGCATCGCATCTTTGCCTGCAGATTGAGGAAAGGAAACTTCTGTTTGTCTTAAGGCTCCAGATGTTTTATCGACTATGTAGCCAAGATCTACCTCATTTGGCTGATTATAAAGATAAGCTCGGGTGTTTCTGTATACTCCTCGAGAATTTTTATTTGGTCTTCCTAGGGTTCCTTGAATAGCATCCTTCGTTGTTCCAACAGGAAAAGCAGGAACTCTAATATTGTTATTTCTATTTGCTGCTATTTGTTGCTCTTCAATTTTTGCTTTCTGTTCCTGTGGAGAATTTGTTTCCTCGGAAGAAACTTCAGGGGATTTTTCTTGGGGAGAAGCAGAATTTTCTGGTGACGACTGAGTTTTTTCTCCATCTTGTCCTATGGGAGTATTATCTGGAGTAGAAGATGTGGGTACAGTCGAACGATTATTTTCTGAATTCTGGACAGTATTTGTTGATTCTGAGTTTACTTGCTGATTTGTTTCATTCTCTTGAGTAGCTTTTTCTGACTCGCTTTCTTCAGTATTTTCTGGCTCTTGTTGTGTCTTTGCAGCAGATTCTACATTTGTATCAACTGGTGCTGTATTCGTATCAACAGGTGGGGAAGGTGAGGTTACCGGATTAAGCTTATTTTCAGGTTCAGTGTTAGGCGATGGAGATGTTAAAGAATTTTCCGTAGGATTTTTGTCTCCAGGGTTAATTGAAGATGGTGTTTCCCTGGCTGATTCAACATTTGATTTAGCAAAACTCTCTTCACTTTTTTCCTGACGCTCAAAGCTGGAAATTGCAAAACTGGAAATGGCTATTGCACCAAGTAAGCTACCAAGTATTAAACTCCCAATAATTACAGGGGGTTTTTGCCAAACTTGCGAGGTCAAAATCGAAGAAGTTGGAGCGACTGAATTATTTTTGGAATTGGATAAAGATTTAGATTTCTGTACGGGTTGATTGGACTTACCAGCATTGGGAGCAAGAGCAATAGTTTTTTGAGTTACTGGCTGTTTGGGTTTGACTTTGATGGTGCTGGGAATGCCCGTATTTTCAGTCTTCAAAGCATCGAGCATTTTACTCGCAGTGGTGAAGCGATCGCCTGCTTGAAGTTGAATAGCTTGATTCAAGATTTGAGCTAGTTGGGGAGAAACTCCCGGTGCATATTCTTGCCAACGTATTTCCCCTGTTTGGCGATCTGTTTGTAACTCTTGAGGACATTTACCAGTCAACAGAAAAATTGCTGTTAAACCCAAACTATAAATATCTGTCGCATAAATTGGACGTCCAATCGCCTGCTCGCTGGGCATGTAACCTGGCGTACCAATAATTAATGATTCTGTAAAGCGTCCTGGAGAATTTGCAATTGTGCGTATAGTTTCTTTGACCGCACCAAAATCAATCAAAACTGGTTTGCCAGTATTAGCAGATAAAATAACATTATCCGGTTTAATATCCCGATGAATAATATGTTTACTGTGCACGTAATCAAGGACAGAAAGCAAATTTAATAAAATGCTTTTCACTTCCGTTTCTGAAAGAGCACCTTTGGCTTCAATTATTTCAGTTAAAGTTTGACCTTGGATCCATTCCTGAACCAGATAAAAGAGTCCCTGTTCGGAAAAATAAGCATAGAGCTTAGGAACTTGGTCGCTACCTTCACCCAAAAACTCTAATGTCGCAGCTTCTCTTTCGAAGCGTTGTTTGATTTTTTCATAAGTTCGTGGGTCACCTGTTATGGTCTTAAGTTTTTTAATGACACAACGACGACGAGAAGGCATATAGGTATCTTCAGCCAAAAAGGTTTCACCAAATCCACCTGCACCTAATACTTCGATCACCTGATAACGATTGTTCAGCAGCTTTGTGTTCATGCTCCGTGAAAAGCTGTAATATTATTATTTTTACTTATAGTAAGCACACCTTTAAAAGAGTACATCACAACTAAAAGAGTACATTACAACATGTGCAGACGCGATTAGATAGAAGAAATATCCCAAATATAAGAATTTAAAAATAAATTACAAGTATGCTTGAAAGACCGATTATTATCTAAATATTGTTCGATACAATTCTCAAAACAGTGAACAGTAGTGATGAAGTAGTTCGCTACTGGAAATATATAGGAACAAAATATCTTATAAATCCTTAAAACATATAACCAATTAACAATTATCATTTAATAAATTTATTTCGGAAAATATCTTTTATTATTACTGTCCTGATATTTAGCAATAAATTCTACGTTTTGTATTTCTATATCCGAGAGCAAATTGTCTGGGAAGTCCTGTGGTAGATACTTGGGCTTGTACCAAGGCTGTTTATCAAAATATTCTTGTAATTTGATAGTCCTAAAACGATAGCCGTGACGAGCAAAAACCGAATTTCGCATGATATCTAGGTCTAAGGCACTTTTATCATCCAAATCTACATTTTTTGCTAATCTTTGAGAAAGCCAAGAGTAATCATCACTAGGAGGTTCAGCCGTCTCGGAAATTTGAGATTCTGTATTGGGTTTTTGAATTGTATTGGGTTGTTGAATTGTATTAGGTTTTTGAATTGTATTGGGTTGTTGAATTGTATTAGGTTTTTGAATTGTATTAGGTTTTTGAATTGTATTTGGTTGTTGAATAGATGTTTGGGTATTTGGTTCCACAACTTGTGGCGATCTATTTAACATAAAACCAATAATTACCGAAGCACCAATCAAACTCCCTAGGATTGAACTCCCTATGGCTAAACCGAGAATAAGATTTTTTTTACTTTCTCCAGCGTCCGATTTATTCGTACTAGAAATGTTTGTAGTTGAAAATAAATCTTGTCTTATAATATCAGGCGATGCT
>JGI1201J43222_100069_pt1 | contig 40471 bp, 33 predicted proteins | sample MastesBC008_FD_43222 | JGI IMG/M metagenome (IMG submission 43222) | reverse complement strand
TTAAACCACAAGGGTTCCAGCTTTTCTTAGTGCCATTCGTATAAGACTCCTTTCACAGAACCTCCTACAGGCGTTATTGAGAGGTTAAAAGTACCTACAAAATGAACTTTACTGCTATTGGTACCATACTACCGAATACTATTACTGAATTAAGGAAAGTTGATTCAGGACGAAACGTAAGTACTATAGATGCTGGGGATGTTTATCTTTCTCCCTCTCCTGGGAACACAGAGGACACAAACCATAAAATTCCAAGGTATGATAAAAAATTTTGAATGGTAAGGATTGATATAGTCGACCTTCTAGTTCCTTAATCGGACAAAAATCTAAAGGAACTGAGTCACCACAATCTACACAGGTGACATAATGTCGATCCCTATCTACCAAACTGTAAAGGGATTCACCATTGAGTTTTATACGGCTTTGTACTAAGCCCCATTTTTTCAATGCTTCTAGGGAACGATAAACTGTAGCTAAACCCACGTGTGGATTAGAAGAACGCAATTTAATATACAAATTTTGAGCAGAAATCTGAGTATCAAGCTTTTCTAGCAATTTGATAATTTTCTTTTGATATTTAGTTAGTCCAGTTTTCATTGTGACGATTTATTGAGATGTAATGTAATTTTGTACAAAATACTCATTGCAGTTTTTCTTCATACTTTAGCTTGCTAAAAATAACTTTTGCGCTAATATGATAACGATTCTCATTATATTTTAGTGCGATCAACTCATTAAATCAATCTCAAAATAATTGGAGCAAAGGAGGTGGTGAAGGATCGAGTTTTGTCTAAAAAGATATCAAAGCTGCAAATTCCACCTCCATCCTCAAGGGTTAATCGTACAGAATTAATTAGTGCGTAGTGCGCCTTTAGAAACAGGCTTTCTCCTACGCCGTAATATATTGCTAAATATTTTCTGAAAGGAGAAAATATGACTCAAATCACCGCACCCAAATCTGAAGTAATTCCCAATATTCCTAAACGGGGAATGCCTATTACGATTATTACAGGATTTTTAGGTAGTGGTAAAACCACATTATTGAATCAGATTCTTAATAATAAACAAGATTTGAAAGTCGCCGTACTTGTGAATGAATTTGGCGATATTAATATTGATAGTCAACTGCTCGTCTCTACAGATGACGACATGATGGAATTGAGCAACGGTTGTATTTGTTGTACTATCAATGATGGTTTACTTGATGCTGTGTATCGAGTTTTAGAAAGGGAAGACCGTGTTGATTACATGGTCATAGAAACAACAGGTGTAGCGGATCCACTCCCGATTATTTTAACATTTCTCGGTACAGAACTGAGGGATTTAACTAATATTGATTCTATCCTCACTGTTGTTGATGCAGAAGCTTTTAACCGGGAACATTTCCAAAGTGAAGCTGCTTTAAAACAGATAACTTATGGAGATATTATTCTCCTGAATAAAACTGACCTTGCGAGTAAAGAAAAACTCGCGGATTTAGAAGGTTTTATTTATGAAGTTAAAGCGGGTGCAAAAATTCTCCATACGACTTATGGTAAAGTAGCTTTGCCATTAATCTTAGATGTGGACTTAACCCCCAAAGATGAGTATTCTTCGTTGATTGAAGAAGATACCCACGATGATCACGATCATGACCATCATGACCATGACCATCATGACCATGACCATCATGACCATGACCACCATGACCATCATGACCATGACCACGAACATCACCACCATCACCACCATCATCACTCAGATCATTTAGAAAATGATGGATTCGTTTCCATTTCTTTCCAAAGTGAACGACCTTTTGATGTCCATAAATTCGAAACATTTCTCGGTGAAGAAATGCCGCAAAATGTATTTAGAGCAAAGGGTATTCTTTGGTTTAGTGAGAGCGATCTACGCCACATATTTCAACTCAGTGGTCCTCGCTATCAATTAGATGCTGATGAATGGATGACTGCGCCCAAAAATCAAGTAGTTTTTATCGGTCGTGACTTGAACCGTGAGGAAATATATTCCCACCTGAATAATTGTTTAGTATAAATTTAAAAGTCACAATCCAGGATTCACAATCTAGGAGTAAGACTCTTATATATAGCATTACGCTTTCGGATTAAGGCGTTTTCCTATTCTCTGTTCCCTTTAAAGCAAATGGGTAATTGCTTTTTTAATTACCCATTCCCATTACCCAATTTCTATGAATGTACCTCTAATTTCCGTTGTTGTAGGTCCTGTAGGTTCTGGAAAAACTGCTTGGATTTCTCAACAAATCCAAGATACAAGCTCTGTAGAAGATAAACATATTATTTACTTCAGTCCCGGCACTGGTAACATTTCTATAGATAAAAACCATATAGCTGCTGATTTTCCTAACATACAAGTTTTCGGAGATGGTCAAGAAATGGATTTGCTTAAGCAAATTCCAACAGCTAAAGCAGTTTATATGGAAGTAGGATTTTACTTGGAGTTGCAAAGCTTAACACAAATATTAGATCGTTTACCCTACCATGTCATAGCTGTTTTACCATCTCACCTCCAAGATTCTGAATATCATGCTTGGGCTGATGAAATCATTCCAGGGATACCAGCTAAAACCGATTCATCTAACCATTTGTGGCGAGTAGGAACTAATTCTCAAGTGATTGATGAAGATAGTTTAGAGGAGTTTTGGTACGAATTAACTCACGGTGCTTATGGTAACGTTACCCGCGCCAAAGCAATTTTTGATGTTAATGACGGTAGAAGTATTTACTGTGATTTTGTTGCGGGTATACCCCAAGCAGATTTTTTAGAATTAAATCTACCCCGTTACCTGGAAGGTAGACCGGAACGTTTTAGCGGTATTGAAGTGGTGGGAGAAAACTTAGATGAAGTAACTTTGAAGCAAACTTTATCTGATTGTTGTTTATCAGATTCTTTGATTGAGCAATATCAGCAACAAGTTAAGCAAATGTTATTAGAGGGGATTCAAGCATGAAACTAGCCGTAATATCATGTCTTCATGGCAATATTGAAGCTTTGGATGCTGTGTTATTAGACATAGAACAACACAAAGCCGAAAAAATCTTTTGTTTGGGAGATTTAGTTGGATATGGTCCTTATCCTAATGAAGTGGTTGAAAAAATTCGTTCTCTGAATATTCCCACCTGTACTGGTTGTTGGGATGAAGATATCGTTGAAGGTTTGAATGCTTGTGATTGTAGTTATCCTTCTTTATTAGCAGAAAAACGCGGTATTATTGCCCATGAATGGGCTAATGAACAGATAAAACCAGAAAACCGTGATTTCTTAGCTCAGTTACCTCATGTTCTCAAAGAGGATAATTTAGCCTTTGTCCATGGAAGTCCCCACAGCAACCACGAATATTTATTACCAGAACTCGATGCATTTGTAGCCTTAGAAAGGGTAATTTCATCAGGTGCTGATGTGCTTTTTTGCGGTCACACCCATCGACCTTATTTCCGTAATTTAGATTCTGGTCATTTAAAAGTTCAAATTGAAAGCAAAGATTTATCTGAGGAAAGAAGTTTTACTGCGACCCTTAAGAAAATTATTAATGCAGGTTCGGTGGGAGAACCAAGACATGGACGACCAAATGCAACTTATGTCATTTATGACACTGATACTCAAGAGGTGAGATTACGAGAAGTTGCTTACAATTATCAAAAAACCTGTGCAGCAATTCTTGACAAGGGATTACCCGCAATTTTTGCTTGGCGTTTGGCGCGGGGAATAGAGTTTGCAGAACGTGCAGATGACCCAACTCATGTTTGTACTAGGTAGGAGATTGCTTAATATTCCATGGTTTAGCTGCAATTTCAAAATATAATGATTTTTTACAAAAATATGGTTGTAAAACATTCAAACGGCTGTGGGAGTGTGTCTCTAACCCAACTGTAGCCATTAATAGGGGTAGTCATAATTTGGGTGGAAATGAAATTCATTATCAACTTAACAATTGTTTACTATAATTTAAATAGCGTTAGTAATTATTGCTTGTTGCATAGTTAGTTGAAGAACTGTAGATACACTAACCCGGTTAGATTTTATTTGTCTAATCCCTGGGGGTAATATTCTATTGCGTCTATTTTGGTAAATATCAACTGATAACTAATAAGTAATGATTGTTGACTAAAAAGCAATTAAGTTAAAATAATGACTTTATCTTTCCGTCCCGAATTAAATTCTGTCGAGCAAGTTGTTTCATCTTTGTCTACACAAAATAGACCAACTGTTACGGATGAAGAGATGATGCAGGCTGTGAGAACCTTACTACTTGGATTAGGAGAAGATCCAGATAGAGAAGGACTCAAAGATACTCCTAAAAGAGTCATGAAAGCCTTACAGTTTTTGACAAAGGGATACCATGAGTCTTTGGACGAGCTGTTAAATGGTGCAGTATTTACAGAAGATGCCAATGAAATGGTATTGGTCAGAGATATTGATATTTTCAGTTCCTGCGAACACCATATCCTACCAATTCTTGGTCGCGCTCACGTTGCTTATATTCCGAATGGGAAAGTGATTGGATTATCAAAAATTGCCCGCATTTGTGAAATGTACGCAAGACGTTTACAAGTACAAGAAAGATTGACTTTACAAATAGCTGATGCGCTCCAAGGTTTACTCAAACCCCAAGGTGTAGCAGTAGTTGTAGAAGCTAGTCATATGTGTATGGTCATGCGTGGCGTACAAAAACCTGGTTCTTGGACTGTTACTAGTGCAATGCGTGGTGTATTTGCTGAAGATGCAAAAACTCGCGAGGAGTTTATGAATTTGATTCGACACAAGGCTAATTTTCATTAATATATAATTTTAGGCAATGGTCAACCAAAACTCGCCATTGCCTGCTACCCTAATTTTGGGGTTTGCGGGTAGTGGAAAAACTAGTTTAATTCAACATCTGAGTAATCAGACTGGGACTGCTGTAGAACATATACAAAGTGGTTCTTCAGAACTCGGCAGTGGTTGTATTTGCTGTACTGGACTCAAAGATTTAAAACAGTTAATTAAAGATTTACTTATTGCTAGAGAAAGTGGAAAAATTGAATGCCAGCAATTATTTATCGAAGCTGGTCACGAAACCGATCCAATTCCGGTTATCAGAACAATTCGACAATCTTTTTCTCCAGAAAGTATTTTTTTGAAAGAAGCGATTACAGTAATTAATGCAGCAAACTATCCACCTACAGATGCAGAACGTTACTTAGTTACTAATCAAATATTCTTTGCCGATAAAATAGTAGTCAATCACTGCGACCGCGCAACTGACGAGCAAATAAATAAATGCCATAAGCATATTCGTGGAGTAAAATGGCAGCCAATATTTAATTCTATTCAAGGAATTGTTAACACTAATGATTTTTGTGTGTCTTCAACAGTAGAAGCATTTGCGGGTGTTTCTAATGTAATTTCTTTTTCCTCCTAAATTTATTGATAAAAAAACTGATAATTGATAATTGACATGGCTCTGACAATATACAATACCCTCACCCGTCTTAAAGAAACCTTTCAACCTTTAGAACCAGGAAAGGTCAAAATGTACTGCTGTGGTGTCACCGTGTATGATTATTGTCATCTGGGTCATGCAAGGTCTTATATTGTTTGGGATACGGTGCGACGCTATTTAGAATTTAGCGGTTATGAAGTGTGTTACCTGCAAAACTTTACCGACATTGATGACAAAATTCTCAATCGCGCTAACGCTGAGAATACATCAATGGAAGAGGTTTCCCAAAAGTACATTCAAGCTTACTTTGAAGATATTCGTCGCTTAAATGTCATCGATGCATCTGAGTATCCCCGTGTGACTGAAAATATCACCCCTATTCATCAGTTGATTGCAGAATTAGAACGAAAAGACTACGCTTATGCGGTAAATGGAGATGTCTATTACAAGACCGAAAACTTTTCTGAATATGGCAAACTTTCTGGTAAGCATTTAGAAGATATGCAAGCTGGGGCAAGTGGTAGAGTTGATTTAGAAGACTTATCTGGAAAGAAGAAACATAAACCATCTGACTTTGCCTTGTGGAAAGCAGCAAAACCGGGAGAACCTGCTTGGGAGTCACCTTGGGGAATGGGAAGACCGGGATGGCACGTTGAATGTTCGGCAATGATTCGTGCTAATTTGGGAGAAACCATTGATATTCATGGTGGTGGTGGTGATTTGGTATTTCCCCATCATGAAAATGAAATCGCTCAATCAGAAGTAGTCACAGGTAAACCGCTTGCTAATTACTGGGTGCATAACGGTATGGTGACTGTGAATGGTGAAAAAATGTCCAAGTCTCTAGGTAATTTTACGACAATTCGAGAATTACTTGAGCGGCCAATCGACCCAATGGTTATAAGGTTATTTGTACTGCAAGCTCATTACCGCAAGCCTTTGGATTTTACAGAGGATGCTATTTATTCCGCTCAAAATGCTTGGGAAACTCTCAAAGCTGGTTTGCTATTCCGATATCATTATGGCGAACAATTGGGATGGAAGGAAACAGATCTAAATCCAAAAACTGAATTGCAAAACTCTCAGATAAACAGCTTTCAAGTAGCAATGGATGATGATTTTAATACACCTGGGGGATTAGCTGTATTATTTGAACTAGCTAAAGAACTGCGTCGGAATGCTAATATCATCACTCATCAAGGTAATACTGAAATTCCTTCAGAACAGTTAAAGCAAATGTGGCAAACTTTAGTGACATTAGCAAAGGTTTTTGGACTTGAAATTTTATCCCCAGCAGAAAATAAAAACCCATCAGAAGTAATTAGTAATGAAGAAATTTTAGCTTTAATTGAGCAACGACGAGATGCACGTAAAAATCGTAACTTTGCTTCATCCGATTCTATTCGCAACCAATTACAAGCTGTAGGAGTAAATTTAATCGACCAACCTAATGGCGAAACTCGCTGGTATCGGGAATAATTATGATAATTTACTGCGAACTATTTTGCTGCCACACTCTAATTCCGCCATCCCTAGTACTACTTACTAAAAATTCTCCATTACCACTAAAATTAAGCGAGGTAATTTGATATATGCTGCCCAGTTCAAGAGTACAAATATTGCTATCAGTGTCTATATCCCAAAGGTTGATAGTAGAAAAACTATTAGAAACAGCTTGAGTAAATGCAAGAGTTTTTCCGTCAGGTGTGAAAGCCATATAACTGTGCCAATTCGGTTGAAAACGATTAATAATACGTATTTTTTCTCCAGAGCTAACTTGCCATAACGTGATGTAATTGGTGTTGGCGATCGCTAAAATCTCACCATCTGGACTGAACAGTACACAAACAGGTTCTTTTTCAGTATGATCGGTGTTGAGAATACGAATCAACCTACCAGTTTCAATTTCCCAGATTGCAAACTCAGATATATTATGCCGAGTAGCTATAAGACGCTTGTCTGGGCTAAAAATAATCTGCCATACTTCATCGTAATCGCCTGCGAGCGTACAAACAGTTTTACCATTACGAACTTGCAATATTTTTACAGGACACTCACGACGTTTAATAACTGCTAATAAATCCCCATATTGATTGATAGTTCTTGAAGCGAAAGGTTCGTCATAACCACGATATTTTATCGACTTAATTTTCTTGCCTGTTGTAACTTCCCATATAAAAATTTTTGATGGAGTAATTGTGTTGCAACTTTCATGAACGCTGATTAAAAATTTACCATCCTGACTAAAGACAATTTCTCCAACAAAAACAATTCTTGTCGAAATTCCAAATCTATAGGAGTTATATCTGAGACAACGTAGAAAAGCACCGCTGCGTGTATCCCAAAGTTTAATCATGTCGTTGGAACTATCAACAGTGGCGATTATCTTGCCGTCGGGACTAATGGCTACTTCTTCACTGCGATACTCGAAATAGTCAGAGCAAATTCTTTTATCTGACATCCAATGACCAAGGAAGGATTTATGCTCTTTACCACTTTTCACATCCCACAAGGTAATCCCGCCATTATTGTAGCCAGCGCCACTTGCCAAAGTTTGCCCATCTGGAGTGAACGCTAAGGTTTGAATCGGGTCATGAGAAATGCTACCAACAAAAGTCCTAATCTTTTTAATTGTTAACGGTTGCGACCGTTCTTTTCTCAGTTGCCATAAGGTAATACCACCAGATGAATCACCACTGGCTAAAAATTGGTCGTCAGGGCTAAAAGCAAGAGATGTAATTTTGTGTTGTAAGCCTCGTGAGTCTTGGCTTCCAAATCCTTCAAAGCGCCAAATTTCTTTACCCGTAGCGGCTTCTGACAATACAATAACTCTTCTACAAATATCGCCGCAATTACTAGCTAAAATACGACCGTCTGAGCTAAAGGCAAGAGTCCCAGTATACTTAGTTTCTGCTGTAACATTCGGTAGTGGGATAGTGCCAAGTTCCATCCCTGTTTTTACTTCCCACAGCTTAATTTTTTCTTGATCTTGTCTGTCAGGATAAAAATCACTCGAACCACGAAACCAGATTAAGCTAGCAAAGATTTTGCCATCCGGACTAAATAGATTTTGGTAAATTTCGTTTTTACTAACGTTGTGTCCAAGAAAAAGAGTATAAATTTCTTTTTCTGTAGACATGTCCCAAAATTTCACAGTACCTGCATCCGAAGCTGCAACCGCTATTTGCAAATCTGGACTGACAGCAAGACATTGGTTGTGGTTCTCAAAAGGTAATTTTAGCGTTCTTGCATTAATTACTTCACGCCGGTTTAAATCCCAAATAAAACCGTTGCAAGTTAAAGATTTTCCATCTGGGCTGAAAAATGCCGATAGACACCACTCAAACTCAAGTCTTCCTCCATATCTTCCTTTAGCTCCATCCAAATTCATCAGATCGGAATAATTGGCAGAATAAATTTTTTGCGAAGTTGTAACGTCCCATAAATTTACAAATTCAGTCGATCTAAAAGAGAAGCTAGCTAATATTCTCCCATCAGGACTAAAAACAATTTTGTCTACATAACGAGAAGTAGTAGGTATACATTCCCAACTGCGATCCGTGTTTTCAGAAGGGGACGGCTGTGAATTTAAAACCATGTCTAATGCAAATGGGAATATCTATTTTAAGTTCTTATTTAATTTCTAAGGCAAACACGCCTCAAAATGGAACCATTGAGATAATTAAGTAGATGCTATCATATGTATTTAGGACTTACGCAAAAACTCTGAGATTGCTTCCTGACACTGCGTTTCCGTCGCAATGACAAATCTTCTTTGCGTAAGTCCTGGTATTCTATAATTAATGCGTTTTATTTAACATGTTAGTCTAATATAGAGTCTAATATTGTTTGCTAAACAAGAAGCAAATTTTGTTGAATCAGATTGAGCTTGAGCTAAAGTATTTGTATTAGTAAACGCAGATAAGTTTATAGTCCCAAACATAACCATAACTGTAAGTATGGTGGCTTTTAATTTAATTCCTTATATCTGAAAATTCTTGTGCTACGGGCATCCCTGCCCGTATAAATGTACCTCACAAAGATGAAATATCTGTATATAATTTTAGGCAATGGTAAAGTTTTGTTTACCATTGCCTGTGGTTCTACTTTTGGTAAGCGGTAGGTTGGATTTAACGAAGTGAAACCCAACCTACTAACTAATTGTAATAAGTTACATTAAAAAATTCCTTTCTCCTGATTCCCAAAATAGCTAAAAACGATTATCATTCTCATATGATTTATACTTAGGGCTAATAAATTCTCATCTATTAATGAGTGATAACTGATAACTGAAATTACTGTACCTTTAATTAAAGTTGTAGCTGGTTGTGCGGGTTCGGGAAAAACCGCTTGGATTCATCAGCAAATCCAAAATACAACTGTCGAAGATAAAGATATTATGTATTTTACTCCCTGTACTGGTAACGTTGTAATCTAAAATCTAAAATTACTATGAAATGGGCAATTTTAAGTGGTATTGAAGGTAATTTAACAGCTTATGAGGCGGTGATGGCGGATATTAAACGTCAAAGTCGTTATATACAAGCTTTGTATATTCTGGGAGATGTGGTTGGACCGAATCCTGAATCTGAAAAGTTGGTGGAACGTTTGCGTAAGTCACAATATGAAGAGTTAGCACCACTTATTTGTAAAGGATGGTGGGAAGAGCAATGTTTAATATTGCATGGTTTGGCTGCAACTTCAGAACCTACTGATTTGTTACAAAAATATGGTGGTGAAACAGTCAAACTACTGTGGGAGTCTGTTTCTCGTCCTACTATAGAGTGGTTGCGAAACCTTGACTTTGGTTTTTTTGAATTAGATTCTTTGTTAATTCATGGTACAAGCGTATCTGTGGGTGAAGAATTAACTCCAGAAACTTCTCCTGTAGTTATTTTAGATCGGGTGGCACGAATGCAAGCAAATAATTTATTTTGCGGTCGCTCGGGTCTAACTTTTCAGTACAATTTAGAAGCTGGTTCCATCGATACTGGAGTAACAACTCTCGATAGTCAAACATCTAGCCAAACAATCGATGTTACTCCCCGTATGGTCGTAGGCGTAGGAAGTGTGGGGAGAAACCCAGGAGAAGCGACCTATACTCTCTACAACCCCAATACAAATCAAGTCGAATTTAAAACTGTTCGCTACGGGGTAAACAAGGGTTTTGGAGCCAAAAAAACAACCGTTAGGTCTAATTAGTTTTTCGCTATTTGCGATTTAATTGTTGGATTCGCAGAAAACACGAAAAAATATGTCACGAAAACGATTATCATTGTCCTTGTTCGATAATCATTATTGTCATCATGTCGTCAGAAAAGCCCACCCCAAATAACACCGAATCCGAATCTGATGCTCAAGCTTTAATTCAGCGTCCTCGCCGTTTGCGTCGTACTCCAGCTTTGCGTCGCATGGTGCAAGAAACTCAACTCACTGTAGATGACTTAATATATCCAATGTTTGTCATGGAGGGAGAAGACCAAAAGGTGGAAATCTCCTCCATGCCAGGGTGTTACCGCTATACTCTAGACTTATTACTAAAGGAAATCCAACAAGTTTATGAATTGGGAATAAATGCGATCGCACTATTTCCCTTAATTCCGGAAGCAAAAAAAGACGAATTTGGCGTTGAAAGTTACAATCCAGACGGTTTGGTGCAAACAACTGTCAAAGCGATTAAAAAAGCTGTACCAGATATAATTGTAATTACCGATGTTGCCCTCGACCCCTTCAGTACTCAAGGTCACGACGGTATTGTGATGATAATGGAGTCATTTTAAATGACCCCACTGTAGAAGTGTTGGTGAAAATGGCAGTTTCCCAAGCAGAAGCTGGTGCAGATATTGTCGCGCCTTCTGATATGATGGATGGTAGAGTCGGTGCAATTCGTAAAGCTTTAGATGCAGCAGGGTGTTTTCACGTAGGGATTTTGGCATACTCTGCTAAATATGCTTCTAGTTATTATGGACCATTCCGGGATGCTTTGGATTCGGCACCGAAATTTGGCGATAAGAAAACTTATCAGATGGATGCAGCTAACGCCAGAGAAGCTTTAAAGGAAGTGGCGTTAGATATCGCAGAAGGTGCGGATATGGTAATGGTAAAACCTGCTTTGGCATATATGGATATTATTTGTCAGGTAAAAGCAGAAACAAACTTACCCGTCGCAGCGTATAACGTCAGTGGGGAATATGCCATGATTAAAGCTGCTGCACAACAGGGTTGGATTGATGAGAAAAAGGTGATCTTAGAAACTTTGACCAGCATGAAACGGGCTGGTGCAGATGTGATTTTGACTTATTTTGCTAAGGAAGTTGCTTTGATGTTGCATTAGTTCATTTTGGTGTCTTGGCGATCGCTTCCAAGACACAAATTTTATCACTCTGAGATCTGACATTTTTTATCTAACTACAAGTTTGACAGCATCGAATTGGATTTTCTGAGCGCCATTGAACGAGTCTAGCGGGATTATTTACAACAGAAACTTTATCTCTTCTAATTCAAAGCCCAGGAAGACAGGCGGTAGAAGCGCGTAAGAGTACCGTAGGTATTCTATTGCACAACAAAAAATCCCTCTTTGAATAAGGTTTTGGAGTTCTTGTTACCCCGTCAAAAAGATTTTCAATAATTATAAAAAATATTTGATTAATACTTTTATTTTGACATCCTCTAGAAAAGGATGTAAAAGCATTTGTTACACAATATGCAGGTTATTTTTTTAGAGATGTCTACTGTTTTTTAGATCGCAAGCACTTACTCGCGACTCCATTACATTTATCTCCATATTTAGGACATCCGGTAGCATAAGTCTCCCGTTGTGATATCTCTTGACAGTATTGACAAATGAAGTTGTAAACCCTGGTATGGATAATTCGGTCGTGTGCTTTGACATTATATTCCCGGACATGAATTTTTTTGCTTGGCATAGTTTTAATAAAAATGCTAAGTGAACAATGATAATGATAATCAATTAAAGTTTGAAAAACATCAAATTAAAAAAATAGAGATAAAATTTCTATAATTATTACCTTACAAACTAAAATTGTTGATCAAAACTAGAAAATACAAATAAATAAAAGAGATTCGGGGGTTTTCCGATTTTCATTAGTCAACAAATTTCTCTATTTGTACGTTGGTTGACAAGCACAAAAGCTAATGTAACATAAATATCGAAAAAAAAATGATAATTATTATCATTTTGGTCAGTAATATTAGCTGTTGGGTGTTAGCAGAGCGCAAGCAACTGTAAGATTAGTCGTCACCTATTTCAACACACTTTGTGTCGCCGCTGTCTTCGGTTAACTGGGTTTGGATTCATAGTCGCAAGGAAAATACTACTGCAATGAGAGCCCGAGAACGCGACTGCACCTTGGAATTGGGATTCACTGATTACCTATGGCACACTTATTTGATGCGCAACCGATAATAACTTAAAGTTGTGTTGGATTGGGTGCATCGCCGTAAACTGTCTTGGGGTCAAAGGTTTTTTCGGTTTCGGTAAAAGTTAACCTTAGTGGTTGCTCAGAAGAGATAACATCTTTTCCTACAGGAATACTACGATAAAAACAAGAACGATAACCAACGTGACAACTTGCTCCTGAACCAGCAACTTCAACCCGCATCCAAATACAATCTTGGTCATCATCAATCAATAATTGCTTGACTTTCTGTACCAATCCGCTTGATTGACCTTTGTGCCATAGCTGCTGACGACTACGACTATAATAATGGGCTTCACCAGTTTCAATTGTTTTAACTAATGCATCCTGATTCATATAACCTTGCATCAACACTTCCCCAGTGTGTGCATCTGTGGTCACTACTGGTATCAAACCGTTGCAATCAAATTTGGGAGCAAGTTCTAGACCTTCTTCTACTTGTTCGATTGAAATCCGGTCGCTAAATAGTAAATTCATCTGTAGAGGAGTTGTGCAATAAGTATAATAATCATTATCATTCAAAAACAGTAATTTTTATGGAACCCATATCAAATAACCGCCCCAAGCCAGAATGAAGGCGAATATGATCGCCGCGCTCGCTTGTCTTAGCATCAATCTCAAAGCGAATTTGGGTGATTGCTCACGAGCGATTGTCAGTGCTGTCACCAGACAGGGTAACAGTACCCCGGCTAGATAAACACTTGTAAGGATTTGCACAGGGGACAACAGGCTGACCGTATTGGGTTGGGCAAATAGTAGTAGTCCATCTTTGCGAACTGATGCCAGAATCACAGGTAACGCTGCTTCCGGTGGCAGCCGAAACAAACCCATTGTTGGATCGATCAACCGACTCAAATCATTCAAAACACCCAACCAATCTAGGACAGAGGCAATCAACGTGACCGCCAAAAAGATGGGAATCGCTAAGGTGAAGAACTGGTTGAGGGTACCCTTCGTTTCGCGCCAAATGGCTGACCATCGAGGAACTTCCAGGAAAGTGCGATGCTCAATCATCAGCCGGTTTTGGGGAGAACGAGCCGATTTGGGCGCAATCAAGCGCGTATAAATCAACGTTGTAATCGTCAGGTAGACCAGGTAAGGAATTACCAAGTAGGGCAAGTTTGCCGCATTGAACACCGCCAATGTGGCACCAAACTGGTAAGAACAGGCGGAACCAAAGGCGATAGCTGAAATACAGGTTTTGCGAGAACAACTGGAGCAGGCACGGGTGCCGATCACGGCTGGCACATTACAACCAAACCCCATAATGATGCGTACCAAATCTCGTCCCGATAAGCCGAAGGGACGTAACAACGGATGCAAAGTAATGGTAATTCGTTCCACTAAACCACTGGCTTTGTAAGCACCCAAAAATAAAGCATAAAGAATGACCGTCGGCACTGCCCAGACAAACAACAACGGTCCCATGGTTACCAGACCATAGCGTCCAATCAAAATTTCCTTGGACAAAGACGGTAAGCCAGAGAGGGCTTCTACAGTTGGGTTGACCAATTCCTGTATGTGCTGCCTTTGGAAGAGGTCACGGTATGGGAGCGCGCTGCGCCACGTGTTTGGACGCACTACGTGAACGCTGGACCGCGCGTTCTTGTTTCTTCTTCTATAAAAATCTCAGCTAATATTTCTCCATTCCTGGTATGCTCAATAACTTCAACCAACCATTCATCCTTATCTCCAAGATTGTTATAAAAATCATCAGAGGTCAAAGCTGATTGATAATAAAAACGACCATCTATACCACTAACAGAATCATTTTTTATCAAATCAAACAAGGTCATAAAATTCCAACCTCTGAGAACATGACCATCACTATGCTTGTCAGGGTCACAATACTCTATAAATGAAATATGGGATAATAATTCACGACTAATGTGAATTAAATTCAGCCTTGTAATATCAAGAGTTTCAAGAACCGGCTTAAATCACGTTTGTGATTATTCCTACGAATTTAGGTTATTTCAGCTTCTAACTCACATAAGGCGTAATTCTTGAGTATTACCCATTTCTTCCACTACATCTGGAATTGTATTAAATGCTAACTGTAAATAATAGATAAAATATAAAAATATCTATAGGCTGTACAAAATTTTATAGATTATCCAAAAATTATAGAGATAATAAACAAAATTGACTTAATCTTGATATATTTTTTTGACCTTCGAAGAAGTGGAATTTGGTTGAAATTCAGTCCATTGTTTGCAGACAGTTTGGAAACATTGGGGTGGTGTAATTGGTAAATTAGTTAAGTAATAAAAATCAACTTGGTTTTCATACTCCAATAAAAAAACAGCATCTTTTTCTGGGTTATAGCTATCCACAGCTTGGAGAATATGACCATTCATGAAGTGTCTTTGTAAGAGTACAGTATCTGGTGCTGCTAACCAAGCGTTGAGAAATGCTGCAAGATTTTGACGGGGAACAAAATGCGCTTTAAATGTTTCTCCACAAACACCTAAATGAGGTGAATTAGTGCTACAAATAACAGCACCATGCTCCCCATTCAAGTAGCCAAGCCAAGCATTGTAGCCAATTGCAATTAAGTTGGTAGAAATAAAACTTTGTTGCCAATCTTGGGAGTTGATGTCTGGGGTCATCTGAATATTAAACTCCTATTATGATTTGGTAGATGCCGTTCGTTGCCTAAGCTCTTTGGCTTTCTGCTGAAACTGGTGTAATCTTAGCATCCGTACTTTCCACTGGTTGTACTTTTTTAGTGGTTTCGTCAGCCACGGCTATTTTTCCAGTTATTAATAATGAACCTAGAGAAATAAACGCTAGGTGTTTTCTTGATAAATTAGCGATTAAATTTTTCACTTAATTCTCCTACAAATACAGAGATTACTATTATCAATAAATTCTAGATTCAATGGACGATAATCATTCTAATTCTGTTCATTAAATGAATTAGGTGTAACACATTATTTATTTATTAGCGATATAGTAATTATGTATTTTTTTTAGAAATTTTACTAGAAAAACTGTTTTATTTATCGGAGAGTTTGTATCAATGTTATGTTCATGTTGTGACGTTTTTTTAATAATATTTACTTCATTTTTTTCATCATATAGTGTTAATTATATTCTAAATAAGCGAAAAAGGGACGCGAGATAAATATACCTTATTGGTATTAGAAAAAACACTGTTGCGCCCCATTTTATAAGTGGCTTATTTAGCTATATAACCAACTGCTAAAAATTGGTAAACTTCAATATTTTTGGAAAATTAATTAGTCTCCTTTTGTTACATTGGCTTCCTCTCGCAGTTTTTTAGCTGCTTCCACCATATTTTTTAAAGCCGGAATCACCTCTTCCCATCTCCGGGTTTTCAAACCGCAATCTGGATTTACCCAAATTTGTTTTACGGGTAAATTAGCAATTCCAGTCCGTAATTGTGACAACATTTGTTCAGTGGTAGGAATAGCAGGACTATGCACGTCATAAACCCCATTGCCTACCTGTTTTGAGTAGCCGCCATCTGTCAATTCATACAGCGTTTCATTGTTACTACGACTATTTTCAATCGACAATACATCCGCATCTAACCGTTCGATATCGGTGATAATATCGCCAAACTCTGAGTAGCACATATGGGTATGAATTTGTGTCCCAGGCTTGGCGATACCTGCACTTAATTTAAATGAATCCACTGCCCAAGATAGATATTCATTCCAACGTTTGGTTTTCAATGGTAAACCTTCACGTAAAGCCGGTTCATCTATTTGAATTATTTTTGCACCTGCAGCTTCCAAATCCGTTACCTCATCTCGCAACGCCAAAGCAATTTGAAAAGCTTGTTCTTGACGAGAAATATCCGTCCGGGTGTAAGACCAATTTATCATTGTCACTGGGCCTGTGAGCATTCCTTTTACAGGTTTTTCTGTCAAAGATTGAGCATAAATAAATTCGTCTACCGTCATTGCTTGGGTGCGAATCACATCCCCATAAATAATTGGTGGACGCACGCAGCGACTACCGTAGCTTTGTACCCAGCCATTTTGAGTGAAAGCAAAACCTTGTAGCTGTTGACCAAAGTATTCCACCATATCGGTGCGTTCAAATTCCCCATGTACTAAAACATCAAGTCCTGCTTCTTCTTGGCTTCTGATACATTCGAGAATTTGAGCCTTAATCGCTGTTTGATAATCTTCCTGACTTATTTCACCTCGTTTGTAACGAACTCGAAGTTTTCGTACATCTGATGTTTGGGGAAAGGAACCTATAGTCGTTGTAGGAAAAACAGGTAATGAAATTTGTAACGAACGTCTTAAGTCATAAGATAGATTACGTTCAAAATCTTTGCTTGTTAAAGATTTGAGTTGTTGCTGAACTATTTGATTTATCGGGCTAAAACGGCGAAATTTTTCCCAGGCTGTTTCAATTGTTTTTTGGTCTTTTTTATAATATGTAACAGTGAGTTTAGTCGCGTCAAATTTTGACTGATTTTGGCTATTGTTTCGATTGAAATTAACTAAAGGTTCGTGGTTATATTTAGCATCACAAACAGTAATTTTCTGAGCTAAAAAAACTACTTCTTGTAGCTTTTGTTCGGCAAAACTCAAAACATTACGTAAAGCTTCGGGAAGTTGTGTTTCTCGCGTTGCGTCGTAGGGTACAAACTGTAAGGAAGCAGAAGGCTGCACTTCAAATTCCCTGACTACATCTTTGATAGTTTCCAGCTTGGGAATAACTTCTTCAGGACAAATTTGCCAAATATTTCTTGCATCTACTATTCCCACTCCCAAACGCTTATCTTCGGGAAAACCATAGGTTTTGATTAACTCTAAATTACTTCCGCGAGTCAAATCTAAACTAATTGCATTTACAGGTAAATCCATTACCCAACTATAGGTTTCACCCAAGTCATCAAAGTAGGTGACTAAATTAAGCGGTATTTCCACCCCAGATAATGATTTATATACAGCTTGATAATGTTCTTTCCAATTATTTCCATCACCTAAAACCAATGCTGGCTCGTGAATTTGTACTTCGGAAATACCAAGAGATTTTAATTCGGTAAGTAGGTCAGTATAAAGTGGGATTAACTGAGAAATGGCTGTATCAACATTCAGATCCAACTTACTCAAACGTAGCAAGGTACAGGAACCAAAAACGATGGGAATTGCACGTTTACCTAATATTTCCTGAGCACGACTGACTCTTTCGATAAAATCACTCCAATCTGCTCTTAGTGCTCCTGATGTAATTTCTGGAACCAAATAGTGATAGTTAGTATCAAACCATTTTGTCATTTCCAGCGCCGATATTCCTTCTTTACCTCTAGCCATTGCAAAATAACGTTCTAAGCCAGAAAATTGCTGAAATCGTTCAGGAATTAAACCAAAACGGAATGTCCAATCAAGTATATGGTCGTACAGTGTGGTGTCACCAATGCCAATTTTATCGATTCCTGCATCTAATTGGGTTTTCCAATTGGCTTCCTCGACTTCTTTAACTGTTTGCAATAGGGATTGGGATCCTATCTTTCCATTCCAAAAAGCTTCCAATGCTTTCTTTACTTCGCGGTTTTTACCAATTCTGGGATAGCCTAAAGTTGCTGTTTGAATTTTCATATTTACCTGTGGATTAGTATGTGAGTCCTAAAGTTTGAAATAAGGCTTTTGATTGAATTAAATCAATTCCTTATCTTCCTTTTGTAGAGTATTTAATCAACCTCTCTGTATCGCGTAGCGGTACTAGTGGGATAATGCAAAATTTTTGTATAGGAGGTGTGACTCCTGAGTGATAAACAGTACCCTCTAAGGAGAGAGATTTCAAGGCTTAGGGAGTTCCAAAGAATAATTTATACCATTATTTGTTGACCGTAGGGGCACACCGACGTGCGCCCTGACACTGATATATTTTCGAATTCGAAGTCCCTTAAAGTTTGTGGGAATAAACAACCCAAATCCTTGAAATTAAAATATCTACCTTCCAAAATTTGAGCAGTTATCAAAAATAAGCTCAACTGTAAATTACTTGCTATAAAGTTTTGCTGCAATTAAAGCTGAATCATAACAACCTATTAATTTGCTTTTAAACAAACTCCAAATGCATCTCCATTTATTTTCTCAACGCTCTATAAGGAACAAAATAACTCCGCAAACCCCGGCGTTACACACTTTTAGAGCTATACGGTTATAGTCGAATCTTTTCTTTCTCTACGGGGAATCCTACTGCTGGAATCCTCGCCAAAATACCTTTTTTGAGAGTTTCGGGACGTTCTGACCTAGGTAAGGAACCTTCTGGATGTGTGTAGTATTTACCCGCACAATTGAAGACATCATTAATCTCTGCGGGAGTTAAATCGGATGAAATATCCCCGAAAAGATACGTATTTTTACCAGGTGAAGCGAAAGAAACTACACAAGCACGATTACAAGCACTCATGCATTCCACTGGTTGAATAACAAATTCTGTATTTAATCCCCAATTGGGATAACCATCCTGCAAGCGTTTAAGTAACTTTTCTCCACCACTTTCATCGATGCGCTCACCGTTACTCCACTTACCTGCACAGCTAGTGCAAACAAATATTCTGTGTGCTGTCATCTATACCTCGTAGATTTTAGCTATGTTTTTTGAGTTATCGGCGGGCATTCTGACTTACACAACTTTAGAATTTGGACCGATCGCTTTTCTAGATCTAATTATCTAAACCTATAATTATCCAAAGGTGCAATTATCCAAACCTAAAATTGGCTTACAGTTGCGGGACAGCGCCGGATTCACACCGAACTTTCCCCGTTACCTCTAGTAGATGATACTTACTAGAACCGAACTTAATCTGAATCGTAGCACAAATAGCTTTGCTTGTGGAAAAATAAATGCTTTGCAATAGGTGCAGGGTAAATCTAATGATAGAAACCTCTAAGCACCATTGAACGGGTCTAATGGGATTATTTATAACTATTTACAACTGAGACTTATTGAAAAACTTCTTAACAACTAAACCATACTTTCTACAGATTAAAATCCAGTATTATACTACGATAATGATTTTCATTATGTAGTTGAGCCGGAATTATGAGCGCATCCCAAACACTAGATAAAGTCCCTGTAACAGTTCTAACTGGTTACCTAGGAGCAGGAAAAACCACCCTGCTGAATCGGATTCTTACCCACGAACATGGTAAGAAAGTCGCCGTGATAGTCAATGAGTTTGGGGAAGTTGGTATTGATAATCAATTAGTTATCGATGCTGATGAAGAAATCTTTGAAATGAACAATGGCTGCATATGTTGTACGGTGCGGGGCGATTTGATTCGGATCGTTGCTAACTTGATGAAGCGTCGCAATAAATTTGACCACTTAGTAATTGAAACTACGGGACTCGCTGACCCTGCGCCTGTAATTCAGACTTTCTTTGTCGATGAAGACATGCGGGAAAAATTAGATTTAGATGCTGTGGTTACCGTAGTTGATGCCAAGCATATTTGGCAACATTGGGATGCGGATGAAGCGCAAGAACAAATTGCTTTTGCTGATGTGATTTTACTCAATAAAACTGATTTGGTAACTCCAGAACAACTCAATGAGTTAGAAAATCGCATACGGGGAATGAATGCAATGGCAAAAGTCTACCGTACTCGCAATTCTGAGTTAGGAATGAATGAGTTGTTAGGGGTGAAAGCATTCGATCTGGATCGGGCTTTGGAAATTGACCCGGAATTTCTCGGTGAAGATGCTCACGAACATGATGAAAGCGTTTATTCTATAGCTTTAGTGGAAGAAGGAGAATTAGACGGGGATAAGTTAAATCAATGGTTGGGTGAGTTACTGCAAACTCAAGGTCCAGATATCTTCCGCATGAAGGGGATTTTAAATATTGCTGGGGAAGATGAACGGTTTGTTTTCCAAGGAGTACATATGTTATTCGATGGTAAACCCGACCGTTTGTGGAAAGAAAACGAAAAGCGCAAAAGTGAATTGGTGTTCATCGGTCGCAATTTAGATGAAAACAAGCTCAAGGAAGATTTCTTGGCTTGTATGACGTGATTTCAGTGATCAATTATCAATTATCAGTAGTACAGTTTTTAATAGGATACTCGCACAAATAACTTCCTAATAAAATTTGGGAAGTTATTTTTCGAGCATCCATAGATAAAAAAATTTAACCATAAGTTGTCAACAACCCCACCCTGTAGAGGGATGGGGCTTGTAAGAGACAGTTCTTACTGAGAATTGACTAGCCCAAGTAAAGCCACTAACTGTTACGGACTACCGAATGCTTCCCCAGTTCGGTTTATCTCCAAGCCTTATTGTCAGGGCGTTAGGAAAGCTAAGACATGCTGTTAGCGGTGGGCGAGGGGACTGATAACTTTACTCTTGAGGATTATATCCATGTTAAGAGTGCCAGTAGTAGATAAAAACGGTTTGCCACTGATGCCAACTAAACCCAGTAGGGCGCGACGCTGGCTAAAAGAAGGTAAAGCCAAAGTTTGGAAAAACGACTTACAAGTATTTGCAATCCAATTAACTTTTGAACCTAGTAACTGCAAAGAGCAATTAATTGTTGCTGGTATCGACCCCGGCAAGCACTTTACCGGTATCGCCGTACAATCAGCCAAATCTACTTTGTGGTTAGGGCATTTGTTCTTACCATTCCAGAAAGTAAAAGACCGGTTAGAGCAACGGACGATGATGCGTCGCACTCGTCGCAGTCGCAGAATTGACCGCAAACTACCTTATAACCAACGCGCTCACAGGCAGAAAAGGTTTGATAATCGTCGCCAAAATAAGGTGCCACCATCAATCAGAGCTAATCGCGACTTAGAGAAGCGAGTGCTTGACGAATTAGAGCGATTATTCCCACTGTTAGACGTAGTGATTGAAAGCGTACAAGCTAAAGGTGACAAAGGTTTTAGCCCTGTAATGGTCGCTCAAAAGTGGCGAGTAAAACGTTTAAGTAAAAATTATGACGTTACCACTATTGAGGGCTGGCAAACCGCGCAGGTTAGACGTGAGTTAGGTCTAATCAAACAAAAGCATTCTAAAGCTGACGCAATAGTAGCCACACACGCTGTAGACGGCATTGCCTTAGCTGCAAGCAAATTTATGAGCTACCAAATTACATCAGGCGACTCTAGAGGCTGGGTTGGTAGCGTTGACGTCACCGCTTGCCCTTTGACCGTTATCCGTCGCCCTCCCGTCAGTCGTCGTCAACTTCACCTATTACAGTTCAGCAAGGGCCGTAATCGTCGTAAGTATGGTGGAACCGTTACCCGACACGGGTTTAGAAAGGGTGATTTTGTTGAGGCAACTCAAGGTACCAAAACAGTCAGAGGCTGGGTTAGCGGCGATACTAAAACACAAGTTTCTGTCAGCAATGCTGACTGGAAGCGGCTTGGTCAATTTTCTGTCCGCAAAACCAAGCTTTTGAAGAGAAACAGCGGACTTATTGTAAACATTACTTAGGAGTTGGCTGGCATTCCTCCCCAACCTACTTGCGTTGAGGATAGGGTGTCCTGCCAGAAGAATTGATGAAAAAGACTAAGTCTACTGACTTTGATTTGGACTGGAATTATGTACTTTCTGATTACGTCACTGCTTTGACTTGGTCACCTGACGGACAAATTTTGGCTGTTAGTACCGCTGCTGGAGAAGTAAAACTCTGGGTGGATGATCAGTTAACAGCTTTGCAGGAAGTCACTGATACATCTGTGGATGGGGTTGCTTTTTCTGCAGATGGACAGTTTCTTGCTGTTGGCGGACAGGATGGTAACGTAAAAATCTGGAGTACTTCTAATCATGAACTTATTGCAACCCTGGAAAATGCTCCTGCTTGGGTTGATAAGTTAGGGTGGAGTCCCCGTAATAACCTGTTAGCTTTTAGTTTGGGGCGTTACGTGCAGATATGGGATGCAGAAATTCAGGACATTGTTGCGACCCTAAATTTCGATAATTCTTCAGTACTGGGTATTGACTGGAGCAGTGATGGTAATTTTCTCGCGATCGCTGGTTATCAAGGAGTGAAAATTTGGCGGACGTTGGAATGGGATGAAGATCCATATTTTTTCAGCGTACCATCTGCTAGTGTAGCTGTTGCCTGGTCACCGGATGGTAAATATATTGCTTCCGGTAATATGGATCGGACTATCTGTGTATTAGAGACAGAATTTATCATTAAGGCTCAGCAAGCCGAACCTTGGTTAATGCATGGATTTCCTGGTAAGATCCGTCATCTAGGGTGGTCAAAAATTACTACTTCAAAAAATGAACCCCTATTAGCATCTTCTAGTTTAGAAGGGATAGCTGTTTGGGAAAAGCAGGAAGATAAATCTTTGGGGTGGGGTGCAACGGTATTAAGCGAACATCGCAATATTGTTGAGGCGATCGCATTTGCACCGAATAGCTTAACCCTTGCTTCTGCTGCTGCTGATGGTTGGCTTTGTTTATGGAAAAAAGCTAAAAGAGTAACGCAAGTGTTGCAAGGTGCACCCAAAGGTTTTGCTTGTTTAGCTTGGCATCCCCAAGGTAGTAAAATTGCTGCAGGCGGTCAAAATGGAGAACTATTGGTTTGGTCTCAAGCTACAAAGGCTTTAGGATTTGGTCGGCGTTAATGGGAGCAAGCATAATTCTAGGTAAAGCTCTTTTTTATCTCTTGGGTCTCTTTTATCCATAGATTATTCTTACTGCTAAGTTACATTTTAGACTTTTCGTACATCATCTTAGCTTTTTTGCTCTCGGGCGAGTTAATATACCTTGCGAGGGACTAAATAGTAATGCTAATAAAAATAATCCGGAAATAAATAATACAATCGACGCTCCTGAAGGCACGTTTTGATAATAACTAATATATAAACCGCCAACGCTACCAATAATACCGATTACAGAACCTAAAAGCATCATTTGATGTAACTCTTTTACTAATAAATAAGCCGTAACTCCAGGACCAATTAATAAAGAAATTACTAAAACCACTCCTACAGCTTGCATACTGGCAATAATTGTTAATGTAATTGCCGCTGTTAAACCAAACTTAATAATATTTACTGGTAATCCGCTGGCTTCTGCGCCTAATGGGTCAAAGGTATAAAATAGCAATTCTTTATAACAAAGTTTAACTAAGAATAAAGTAAAAAATGTAACAATTAACGTCCTAAAAACATCTTCTGTTGTCACCCCTAAAATATTGCCAAATAAAAAGTGATGCAAATCGACTTTACTTTTCAGAACGCTAATTAGCATAATACCCAATGCTAAAAAACCCGAAAAAACCAAAGCCATTGCAGCATCAACTTTAACCCTAGACTGGGATTCGATCCAAGTAATCACAAAAGTACTGAAAGTTCCGCAAACAAAAGCACCCAAGAAAATATCAATGCCGAAAAATATTGCGATCGCAATTCCGGGTAAAACAGCATGAGCAATGACATCACCCAATATTCCCTGACGCTGTACAATCAGATAAGAACCGACAACAGAGCAAAGAATCCCTAAACTAGCGGCGATCGCTAGCGCATCTCGCATGAATCCAAAACTAAGGGGTTCAAAAAGCAGATTAAACATTATTTTTAGTGGTTAGTTGATGGTTGGCCGGTTGATAACTAATTAAGCTGATTTTTCTTGCTGATTTAAAAATAAAATATTATTGCCATAAGCACGCTGTAAGTTTTCGGTTGTAACAACTTCTTTCATAGAACCATCAGCGATAATATATTTGTTTAATAATAATAAATAGTCACATTGAGCTAAAGTTTCACCCAAATCATGGGTAATTAAAATCAATATTTTGTCATTCCTTCTTAATTCATTAAAAATATCAAACATCATATCTTCAGTAGTTTTATCAATTCCCACAAACGGTTCGTCAAAAAAAAATAAATCAGCTTGCTGTGCTAGCGCTCTAGCTAAAAATACTCGTTGCTGTTGTCCCCCAGACAACTCACCTATTTGACGGCTACGAAATTCCCACATCCCCACTCTTTGTAGCGCAGATTTAACTATTTCTTTAGATTTACGATTTGATCTGCGGAACCAACCCGTACTAACAGTACGAGCCATCATCACTACATTCTGTACCGTAACTGGATAATCCCAATCTACTTGGGTTCTTTGAGGTACGTAAGCAATGGAGTGTAATTGTTTACGGATGGAGCAGTTACAAAATTTAATAGTGCCACCTGCAATTGGAATTAAACCCAATATCGCTTTGACCAAAGTGCTTTTCCCTGCGCCATTTGGGCCGATTACACCAACCATCTGTCCGGGGAAAACGTGAAAACTTACATCCTCAACAGCCACTACACCCCGGTAATCTACATCCAAATGCTCCACTTCTAACACTGATTCCTCCTGTGTAATAATAAAGACGATTGTTTCTGTTAAAAATCTACTTCCCTTCCCGTAGTCGTTACTGGTATGATAACGATTATCATTTTACTGCAATATTCCTAATAACTGATGTTTAGAAAACTACCTCTGAGTGCAATCGCGGCATTAACCTTAGCTTTTGGTTTAGTTGGCTGTGGTGGTAACGAGCAAGTTAATTCCAATTCTGGTACAGAAGAAAATTCTGCCGTAAATGCTAGCAGTACTGCAACGGGGAAGCGTCCTCTTGTTGTGGCGACTACTAGCGTAATATGTGACCTAACAAAACAAGTAGCGGCTCAAACTGTTGACTTGAACTGTTTAGTAGATGCAGGTCAAGACCCCCACACATACCAGCCTAAGCCAGATGACCGCAAAGCAATCGAGCAGGCTAATTTAGTTTTATACGGTGGTTATAATTTTGAACCTGGTATTATCAAATTAGTTCAAGCAAGCAGTAATGAGGCTCCTAAAGTAGCGATTCATGAAGTTGCTGTTCCTAAACCAATTATGGGGGAAGAACACGACCACGGTCATGATCAGCATAAGGGAGAAAAGCACGACGACCACGACCACGAGAAAGAAGGGAAACACTCAGAAGAAAAAGCGCCAGACCCCCATGTATGGCACGATGCTGAAAATGGGGTGCAAATGGTAGAAGCTATTCGTAGTAATCTAGAGAAAGTTGCTCCAGATAACGCTCAATTGTATGCAGCTAATGCCCAAAAAGTAACTGGGGAAATTAAAGAAATAGATAGCTGGATTCAACAAAATATGGCTACGATTCCTGCAAATCAACGTAAATTAGTTACCACTCACGACGCTTTAAGCTACTATACCGAGGCATATAATATTAAATATGAAGGTGCTGTAGAAGGTTTGAGTACTGATGCAGAACCAACAGCAGCAAGAGTTGCTCAATTATCTAAGGAAATTAAGCAAGAGAAGGTACCGACAATATTTGCAGAAAGTACCCATAGTTCTAAACTAATTGAAAGAGTTGCTAAAGAAGCGAATGTAAAAGTTGCTGAAGAAAAACTATATGCTGATGGTTTGGGTGAACAAGGTAGTGATGCTGATACTTATCAGAAAATGTTAGTTGCTAATACTAAAGCCATTGTGGATGGCTTGGGAGGTCAATACACGACTTTCCAAGAATAATAATTGACGCTTGAGGGTCAAGTAATTAATAAAATAATCAGTCTCATTCCCTTGCAGGTTGTGGAATTTAGTACCTCAATCAGACCCTCTGTCAAAAAACTGGTTTTTTTTAGAATGTATCAAACTGAAAAGTTTAGCGATTAGTTAAGTTGTTTGTGGCGAGATCTAGAAATCTGGTTGATTATTTTTTAGATTTGGGGTGTACTCTGGTTTTATTCGTAATTAATATTTAATCAGTATCAGGATAAAAAATATAACAATCCTAAATCATTTATGAGAATTAATATTGTAGAGACGCGTTAACGCAGTGTAACCGTAAGGTCATAATATAGCGTCTCTACAGGATTTATCTGTTCACAAATAAAATACGATTGCTATAGGTGGTGTAAGCATCTGGGGGATCTGCATTTATTCGCATATCTGTATTCTAAATTCAAGTGTGAGGAGCTTACTACCCAAAACAGCCTTCACATTAAACCAAATTTTTACGCTATTATGATAACGATTCTCATCATCATCACATATGGTCAGTTCATTATTCCAATCTCAGGACGGCTTGCAAGAAAAAGATGCCCAAAAACTTGAGCGGATTCGTCATACTTGCGCTCATATCATGGCTATGGCTGTACAAAAACTTTTTCCGGGGACTAAAGTTGCAATTGGACCAGTTACCAATACAGGTTTCTACTACGATTTTGATTCTCCCGTAAGTATTACGACCGATGATTTAGGTAAAATTGAAGCCCAAATGCGGCGAATAATTAAAGCAAATTTACCTATTATTCGCGAGGAGGTGGAAAGGGAAGAAATTAAAAAAGAGATTGTAGCTTTAAATGAACCATATAAGTTAGAAATTTTAGAACGAATTCCTGCCCAAGAAACAATTAGCCGTTATTTTATTGGTACTCCCGATCCTGGTAATACAGAATCATCATTGTTTGCTGTAGATAATATAAATAATACAAAATATAATAAAGCTGATAGTCATTGGTGGGACTTATGTGCGGGACCCCACGTAAATTTTACTGGAGAAATTAATAAAAAAGCGTTTGCATTATTAAATGTTGCGGGTGCATATTGGCAAGGTGATGAAACCAAGCCGATGTTACAGCGTATTTACGGTACAGCTTGGGAAACTCCAGAAGAATTACAAGCTTTTTTGAAACAAAGAGAAGAAGCATTAAAACGCGACCATAGAAAATTAGGTCAACAATTAGATTTATTTAGTATCCAAGAAGATGCTGGTGGAGGGTTAGTATTTTGGCATCCTAAAGGTGCAACAATTCGCTACATAATTGAAGAATATTGGCGTAAATCTCACATAGAATCTGGTTATAAATTATTATATACACCCCATATTGCTAATTTAGATTTATGGAAAACATCGGGTCATTATGATTTTTATAATGAAAGTATGTTTGACTCGATGGAAGTGGAAAAACAGGCTTATCAAATTAAGCCGATGAATTGTCCTTTCCACGTTCTGACTTATAAAAATAAGCTACATTCCTATCGAGAATTACCACTAAGATGGGCGGAATTAGGAACCGTTTATCGTTACGAACGTTCTGGAGCGCTACATGGTTTGATGCGGGTGCGTGGGTTTACTCAAGATGATGCTCATATCTTTTGTTTACCGAATCAAATCGCTGATGAAATTTTAGGAGTATTGAATCTTACCGAGCAGATTTTATCTGATTTTGGTTTTAATAATTATGAAATCAATCTTTCTACTCGTCCCAGTAAATCAGTAGGGACAGATGAGGTGTGGGAGTTAGCAACTGCAGCTTTAAAAGAAGCATTGGATAGTAAAGGTTGGAACTATATTATTGATGAAGGTGGCGGTGCTTTTTATGGACCAAAAATAGATATAAAAATTCAAGATGCAATTGGTCGTTTGTGGCAATGTTCGACGATTCAGGTAGATTTTAATTTACCTGAAAGGTTTGATATGCAATATGTTGCTGCTGACGATACTAAAAAACGACCAATTATGATTCATCGGGCTATTTTTGGTTCGATAGAACGTTTTTTTGGAATTTTAATTGAGAATTATGCGGGTGATTTTCCTTTGTGGTTATCGCCAATTCAATGTAGATTATTACCAGTCAGCGATGAAGTACGAGAATATGCAGAATCAGTAGCAAGGGAATTGCATAAAGAAGGATTAAGAGTAGAAGTTGATGGTAGTGGAGAAAGATTAGGTAAACAAATTCGTAATGCTGAATTAGAAAAGATTCCTGTAGTTGCTGTAGTTGGAAAACGAGAGATGGAAAACCAAAATTTAAGCGTGCGTACCCGAAAAGCTGGAGATTTAGGAACCCTATCAATCAATGAAACAATTACTTGTTTACAGTCAGCTATTGCTTTAAATTCAAATATTTAGCATTAATTTTAGCTATTAAATATGTCACAAACTATATGAGTTGATTGCTAAATGCGGTCGCAGCTAGAGGCTTTGCTGGTAGTGTCGGCATTATACTACCCAGTCTACAGGCTTAAATTTGGATATAACTTATCCAAATTCTTCTTCAATGATGCTTCTTAGGTTTCTTTGGGAAAAATCCTCAAAGTCCTAAGCACTTCTAACAAGGGAAGGAGCAATGCTAGATTTGACGATTGCGGGTACTATTTTCTGACTAGCCATTCTTGCACCAGATAAATTTCTGGCTGTTGGTCCGATCTGCAAAGCTGCCAACCCACCCATAATAAATAAAGAACAACCAGACCACCGCAAATAATTGTCTAAAACAGGTAAACCTTTAACCACAGGAATGGGATATGTTTGCAAAACTTCACTCAATAGCGGCTCTGAGTGAACATCAAAGCGGGTTCCAGTAGATAACCAAATGCGGTCGCACTCATATTCGTCACCATTGGTATATTTTACTAACCAATTATTCCCCAACCACTCAACCCAAACTATTTGAGTATTTTGATTAATTTTGAGCTTTCCAGTACGTTCTTGGCGTCGTAACTGGGTTACTATTGCTGGTGTCATGGAACCGCCATTTCTTGCTTGTTGAATTAGCTCCCAGCGTTTTTCCCAGTCAGATTCCGCTTCAAAACCTTTGAGATATTTTGGTCCGAGCCAACCAGGTTCAGCATCAAAAAGTTTTTCTTGCAACTGTCGTCGAATCATCATTTGTACTTGAGCTCCACGAGACAGAGCACCAATAGCTAGATGTCCGCTGGTTAATCCTCCACCGACAATTAATATTCGCTCATTAGTTAACCTTAGTCGACGTAAATCTATTGTCTGGGAATGAGCAAGTCTATCTTCGGGTATCGGTGACTCGATCTGACTGACCCAATCTGGTATTTGCTGTTGACTGCTACCAGTCGCTAGCACAACTCGTCGCGCTATCATCGATTTTCCATTTTCTAACCACAAGCGAAAACGAGGATAAATAGGATGAGATAAGGGTTGAATTCGAATCACTTTTGTAGGGATAATTTTATCTTCCAAATCCCAACAGCGAATCAAATCCTGGCAAAAATCCTCAAATAACCGAGTTCCAGGTAAATCATAAGGAGGAAAAAGTTCATCCAGACGAGATTCAGCAAATTTACGCAAAGCAAAAGGATAAGGATCTGGGTGATGAACCGCAGGAGAACGCAAATGTGGTATTTCCAATGCTGCGAATTGGCGCTCCCATTGGCTTATCCATTTACCACTGGGGTCGAATACTACTATTTTTGACCTTAGCTTTTGCCGTTTTTTTAACAGATGAGTTACTAAAGTCAGAGCATGAGGTCCAGATCCAATAATCGCCAAGTCGATTTTAGTTAATAGGTGTGGTGGACTACTTCCCATTAAATTTTTCTGAGAATGACAACGATTATCATTATAAACTTGATATGCCTTGATAATCTAATACAGTTCAGTTAAAACTTTTTTTGAGCACCGTAGGAAAGGGATTTTCCACGCTCATCATAAATATATGAATATTTCCTTTAAACTACCGATTTCGGTTACGCAGATTCGACCTAAGCAGAGAGCATTCTTGCTTTCTCACAGTTGATATTACACAGCATAAAGTTTCAATTTACTTGAAGATCAAGAGGGACAAAATATTTATAAATTAGATTGTGTCCCCTAGCTCTAAGATTAGATGTGTTTCTGTTAGAATCAAAAAAAAGGTTTTTTAACTTAGTAAAATTTTTTGTGTAAAAACTATCAAGTTAAAAAACCAGTTATTTTTGGGTTTTGTTTTTATTCCTTCACTTACTTAGTATCTGAGACTATGCTGAGAAGTAACTGATTTATAAATGAGAATTTACTGAGATTCAAGTTGTTAATATACGAAAATCTACTCGACTGTTGTAAATTTATATTCCCAAAAAAATCCGCAAAATATCGGATAAAGACAAGGTTTAACTATAGCTAAATTGGAGATACTGTCTACATTGAGAAATATATGGGTTTTGATGAAGCATTTTCCGAATTTGGTGATATTAGATTATTAAGCAAACTTGTTGGTAATGCATATAACAATAAGATACAGCAGCAATCGAAATTAAAAATTGCATTGCTGATTGATGCAGATAATGCACCTGCATCTAGGATTAATGCGATCTTATCTGAGATTGCAAAGTATGGAGTTGCTAATGTTCGTAGAGCTTATGGAAATTGGAAAAGTTCTGGTTTGAAACCTTGGGAGAATTGTTTGCATGAATATGCTATTCGCCCTGTACAGCAGTTTGATTATACAAAAGGCAAAAATGCAACTGATGCAGCCATGATAATTGATGCAATGGATTTACTGTATACACAGGATTTAGATGCTTTTGCAATTGTATCAAGTGATTGCGATTTTACTCCTTTAGTAATGCGCATTCTGACTAATGGCTTGAAAGTTTATGGATTTGGTGAGAAGAAAACACCTTCACCTTTTGTTCATGCGTGCTCAACTTTTTTATATTTAGAAAGTATTACTCAAAATATTGATTCTGAAGAATCTAAAGCTGCTGCAACTGTCAAAAAAACTGGACAGGAGTTGAAACAGGATAGTCAATTGATGAATTTGCTCAGAAGTGCTGTTTCTAGTACTGAGGATGATAATGGATGGTCGAGTTTGTCTGCAATTGGTTCTCATATAAGAAATCAAGCATCCTTTGAGTCACGCAATTATGGATATGATAAATTAAGTGGTTTATTTGAAGCAATTGATTTATTTGAAATTAAGCGAAGTAATAAGACAATTTATGTCAGAAACAAACAAAAAAAATAAGGGTAAATAACAATTGTTTATACTGCTAATATGATTAATTTAGTGGATAGGGTGCATGATCGCGATCGTGCATCCTATCAAAGTATCTACTATTTAATAAAAAATTTAGCGAAATATCTGTGAAAGATAAAGTATAGCGGTTTGCAACTTAATGAGGTACATTTTGGTGGACAAAAATGCTTCACTACAAGAAGTATCTGTACCTCACCGAGTAGAAATCCGCTATAAAAGTGTAGCTAAATGCGGGGAAGTAAATCTTGGAGGTTCGATATGCGAAAATTAAAGTATTACGTAGCTTGCAGCATTGATGGCTTTATTGCTCGCGAAGATGGATCGTTTGACTGTTTTCCATTCGATAATGAGGTTGTTGCTGATTACCTCGAGTCTTTAAAATCATTTGATGTTGTTCTTATGGGTCGTAAAACTTACGAAGTAGGTTTAAAAGAAGGAAAAACTGACCCATATCCGAATATGAAGAGTTATGTATTTTCCCGCACAATGAGAAAAAGTCCAGACGAGCGAGTTCAACTTATTTCAGACAATGTCCCCAACTTAGTCAGAAATTTGAAAAATGAAACGGGAAAAGATATTTATTTATGTGGTGGCGCAGATTTAGCCGCAACGCTTTTTGCTGAAAACTTAATTGATGAGGTAATTCTAAAACTCAATCCATTTTTAATGGGTTCAGGTATTCCGCTTTTTGGAAGAGCGATTGAACAGACTACTTTAGAACTCACCAACAGTAAGATTTATAGAAGTGGCATTATTTTGCTTAATTATCAGGTAATGCACTTTAATAAATAAGGTGCGTTGCGCTTAGCGACAACACACCCTACTTATTACTATTTATTTCAGAAAGAACTACTTAGCAGCAGCGGCTTCACGCTCTTTAGTTTCCTTGATTACTTCTTCTGCTACGTTAGCAGGACAAGGAGCATAATGAGAAAATTCCATTGAGAACTGACCACGACCAGATGTCATGGTACGTAGATCGCCAATATAACCGAACATCTCACTTAAAGGAACATCTGCTTTGATGCGAACACCTGTTGCAGCAGCGTCTTGAGACTTAATCATTCCACGACGGCGATTTAAATCTCCAATTACATCACCAACATGAGCATCTGGAGTGAAAGCATCAACTTTCATAATCGGCTCAAGTAGCTGGGGACCAGCTTTGGGGAAAGTTTGCCGATAAGCAGCCTTCGCTGCAACTTCAAATGCAATTGCAGATGAATCAACAGGGTGATAAGCACCGTCTTTCAAAGTGACTTTTACATCAACACAAGGGAAACCAGCTAAAACGCCCTTAACGATACTGGTTTGAAAGCCCTTTTGCACAGCAGGCCAAAATTCTCTAGGTACGTTACCACCGGTTACCTTGGATTCGAACTGGAAGCCACTACCAACTTCGCCAGGTTCAACAACGTAATCAATCTTACCATACTGACCAGAACCACCGGACTGTTTCTTGTGGGTATAACTGTCTTCAAGGCGCTTAGTAATAGATTCGCGATATGCCACTTGTGGCTTACCAACATCAACTTCAACCCCGTGAGTCCGTCTGAGGATATCAACCTTAATATCCAAATGCAGTTCTCCCATCCCTTTGATGATGGTTTCTCCGCTTTCCTGATCGGTCTCAACTTGGAAGGATGGATCTTCCTGAACCATTTTACTTAACGCAAGACCCATCTTCTCAGCACCTCCCTTCTTCTTCGGTGCTACTGCAATTGAGATTACAGGGTCTGGGAATACCATGGGTTCCAGGGTTGCAGGTTCTTTAGGATCGCACAAAGTATGTCCAGTTTGAACATTCTTCATACCAACGATCGCAACAATGTCCCCTGCTTGAGCTGAAGTAACTTCTTCCCGGGAGTCAGCATGCATTTCCACAAGACGACCAATTCGTTCGGTCTTACCTGTAGCAGTATTAAGTACGGTTTCACCTTTATTTATCTTACCGGAGTAAAGACGGGTAAAGGTAAGAGCACCATAGCGATCGTCCATGATCTTAAATGCTAAAGCGCGTAAAGGCTTCTCTGGATCTACAAAAGCAAATGTACCGGTTTCATTACCTTCGAGATCTACTTCTGGTTGTGGTTTAACTTCAGTTGGGTTAGGCAAATAATCCACAACAGCGTCAAGTACCAATTGTACGCCTTTGTTTTTGAATGATGAACCACAGTAGGTGGGGAAGAAATCAAGTGCGATGGTACCTTTGCGAATACAGCGCTTAATGGATTCGATGTCAATCTCTTCCCCTTCCAGGTATTTCTCCATGAGATCGTCATCTTGTTCGATCGCTGTTTCAATCAACTGTTCGCGATAGGTTTCAACATCATCAACCATATCGGCAGGTACATCTTTGATTTCATAGTTCAATGGATCGCCAGAATCATCCCATACCCACGCTTTGCGAGTGAGTAGGTCGACTACACCAACAAAATCAGACTCCGTACCAATGGGCAACACCATTACTAAGGGCTTTGCTGCAAGTACATCTTCTACCTGCTTAACTACTCGGTAAAAATCGGCACCCATCCGGTCGAGCTTATTGACGTATACAATACGGGCTACTTCGGAGTCGTTGGCATAGCGCCAGTTGGTTTCAGATTGTGGTTCAACACCACCTGAGCCACAGAAAACACCAATCCCACCATCGAGAACCTTGAGAGAGCGATAAACCTCAATGGTAAAATCCACGTGACCAGGAGTATCAATAATATTCAGTTGATTTTCTTTCCAGAAGCAAGTGGTTGCTGCTGACTGAATAGTGATACCTCGCTCCTGTTCCTGTTCCATGAAGTCGGTTGTTGCTGCACCTTCATGTACTTCGCCGATTTTGTGAATTTTACCGGTAAGCTTTAGGATTCTTTCAGTTGTGGTTGTCTTACCTGCATCCACGTGAGCGAAGATGCCGATGTTTCGATAACGAGTGAGGTCTTTCATAATTTACTATAATAACTAAGTGCTAAGAACCGTTAGCGTTGGCCCTCAAGTAGGACTCAAAGGGGGTGGGGAATCGGCGTTGTCTTCGTAACCAGCAATGGCTGGACAGAACTCTACCATCTGGGACATTTTAAGCCCTTTTCATGGTTATGGGGACGATACCAATTGTTAAGTAATTATAAAATATTTGTATCTAAAGGTGAAGGAAGTCAAAGTATTGCAATTTGTTTCCCATAAATAAAAAACGCAAAAAATATCCTATAGGGCTCTAAAAAGCCAAAAACTGGAGTAGAAATTTCCATTTCTTGTTCATCTTAATAAAACTACTCTAGCGACAAAACTTCAAGGGTAATAATTTATTAGTTTTTGATTTCTTTGTTTTTCTAATTTGTTAATTGTTGTTCTTTAGGCAAATACCTAAAGGTCATTGACACCATTAAATTTTAAACTAGTGGTTTTAGTTTATTGGGTGTGACAAACCGAACCTAATTGGAGGAATTACCTTTCATATTTAGTTACAAGTGAATCACCATGGGTTACTTAAAGGCATATTGGCATCACCGAATAATTTAGATAGTTTAAAATTGGGTTTACCTATTGCGATCGCATTTAAGGAGTTTATCTTAAGCTTGTAAAATTTTTAGTAAATGCTTTTTTAGGAATAGAGTTGCCAGATGTTTGCGTTACAGATCGCGGATCGAAAAGAAGCTGAAAAAGTTTAGAGGATAATCTACCGTGCTTGATATTCAACCTTGGTTAATTCGATTTGCATTGCCAAGTGAAACTGAATACCTGACTGAGTTAGCATTACGTTCCAAAGCATACTGGGGCTACTCTGAAGAATTTATAAATGCATGTCGCCAAGGATTTACTGTCGATCTGAACTATATTGAACAAAATCCCACTTTTGTACTTGAAAACAAAGAATTGATTATTGGTTTCTACTCTCTAGAACATCTCAGTGAAAATGAAGTGGAATTGGGTTTTTTGTTTATTGAACCTTCAGAAATAGGTAAAGGTTACGGGCGAAAGTTGATAATGCACGCCAAACAACAAGGACAAAATTTAGGATACAGGAGAATAATCATTCAGAGCGATCCAAACGCAGAGCAATTTTATCTTAATGTGGGTGGAACAAGAATCGGCACAAAAAAATATGCAAATATTCCAAATCGCGAATTTCCCCTGCTTCAAATTGATTTACATGAAATTCACTTATAATTACAAATCTTTTTGTATCCTCACAATTTCCTCAAGTTTTTTTATTATTTTCAAGATAGTTCGATTCATCGCAGCGATCGGAGGATGGTTATATATCATGTCCGTTAGATAAATGTTTTCATTACGAAGACGTATTTTTATCATCGGAGATCGAACGGACATGATATTATTCTTATTTTTATTCATTACTTATGGTTTTAGTGTAAAGAGCAATACTTTATGTGCCGTCTGGTTCAATCGGTTCAATCTTAAATAATTACTCTCATTGCCCTTTCTCTGACACCATTGCAGCTAGCTATTGAGAAAGGAAACAGAATAATGAAAACAGATTACCTTATCCTAGGCAGTGGTTTATCAGCTCTGGTATTTGGCTCTCTGATGGCAAAAGCTGGTAAGCGAGTTCAAGTTTTAGAAGCCCATGAGTATCCGGGGGGATTTGGACATACCTTCACGATGGCAAAAAAATATAGGTTTAATGCCCAACTGCATTATGTGTGGGATTGTGGTGAAGGACATACTGTCAATCGAGTTCTGAAAAAATTGAACTTAGATAAAGACATAACTTTTGAAAGATACAATCCTAATGGTTTCGATCGCATGAGAATGCCCGGTTATTCATTGGATATTCCTTCAAAATCTGAAGAATTGATCGGACGTTTATCTAAACTCTTTCCCAAAGATGCTGCTCGTATTCGTAAATTTGTTAATGAGGTTCTCCGCACTAGTCAGGGATTAAAGAAACTATCACCTCCCATAAAGCCTGCCGAATTATTCAAAAATTTTGCTGAGGTTTTCTGTGCCATAACCTATCTCAAAAGTACCCTGCAAGATGTTTTCGATAAGTTTAAACTACCTCAGGAGGCACAGACACTTTTAGCGTTACAATGGCCTGATTTTTTATTACCTCCAAATCAACTTTCTTTTTATGCTTGGGTAATTTTATTTACAGGGTATCAGGAGGGAGCTTTTTACCCTACACAGCATTTTGAATATGTTATCAATTCTTTGGTCCAGATTATTGAAGATAATGGAGGAAAATTTCTCCCCAATCTTGAAGTTACAAATTTTATGGTTACAGATCGGACAGTAATTGGTGTCCAAGCTATAGATCGCATCACTCATCAAACCCATGAATTTACTGGTGAAACTGTCATCTGTAATATTGATCCGAAAAAAGCTGCAAAGATGATTGGTAAAGAGAATTTCTCTAAGAAAATCCGCCAAAAACTCAATTATGAGTATTCGCCGTCAAACTTCATGGCTTACTGTGTGGTGAAAGATATCGATCTGCGAGACTATGGTTTTGGCAAATCAAACACTTTTCATACAGGACACAGAGATTTGAATGAAGCATTTGCTCAAATGTATGAAAAGAATGACTTTTCTAATCCTAGTTTTGCGATTACAACACCAACTTTACTGACTCAAGAACATCGCGACTGTCCTGAGGATTGTCAAATAATTGAGTTCTTGACCGTTGCTAAATATGCTTATTTTAAGGAACTCAGAGATAGCAGTCGAAAAGCTTATAACCAGAAGAAAGAGGAGATTTTAGACTCCATCTTAGATGTGGTAGAGAAAGACTATGTGCCAAACTTGAGAAAATATATAGTTTTTAAAATTACTGGTAGTCCAACCACAAATGAGCGATTTTGCTGGTGTCCAAATGGGAATTCCTATGGCTCTAGCCTGACACCAAAAAATATGGGAATCGGTCGGTTGAATCATCAGACCTCTTTGAAAAATTTCTATTTCTGCAATGCTTCATCGGGATATCCAGGATTTGCTCCAACATTTTGGACGGGAGCATTATTATATCAACGGTTATCTGGAGACGTAATTTTAGGTGACGGGTAAACCTGAAATAAGTTGATTACTAATGTTTAAAGGTCTTGATTTAAGGGTGTTGAGTTCAGCGCACAGATATGAAAATAGCAATTATTGGCGGTGGAGCAAGTGGTATGGTTACAGCATACCTACTCGATAAAAAGGGTCATCACGTTACAGTCTTCGAAAGACAGCCGATTTTAGGGGGACATATTCGCACGCTCAACAAAAATGTCAAACCCAATCATTCAAACTGCGAAGAGGTTTTGGAAAATGGCGTACTTGAATTTCCTGTTGTTTTTCATAACTTCTTAGAGTTGATGAAAGAACTGGAAGTGGAATTAGAACCTGTTGATGTTGGATCTGCACTATTTCTCAAAGATGGTCGCCACTTTCTGTCAGGTAAAATGATTCAGAAAAACTTCACAGGAATTCAACGGTTGCTTGAATATCTGAGATTAGACACTCTTTATGCCCGTTCTGCGGGGTTCTGGGTAAAAACAAAATTTTCCAAAGTGCAGGATTTCTATGATATTTCGATGTCTCAAGTGTTGAGACGACAATGTGTCCGTAATTGCTGGCTAAAATTATTGACTATGTACAGCTACTCAATGTCCTTTGAGTTAATAGATAATTTTCCTGCAGAACTCGCAATTCCAGTTCTGCAGGATTATGTTTTTGTTGATTGGGTGAGAATTAAAGGTGGAGTATACTCCTATATCGAAAAAATTCTCAAACGCTTTAAGGGTGAAGTATTTCTGAATGTTGAAGTATCAGCAATTTCTAGAACTCCTGACGCAGTTAAAGTTGAGTTATCTGACGGTTTTACGCAACTATTTGACAAAGTGGTTTTTGCAACTCCTCCAGATCGAGTAATAAAACTATTAGCCGATCCAAGCAGTGAAGAAATTAAACGCTTTTGTGCATGGGAAGAAAATCATATCAGAAGCTTTCTCCACAAAGATACTTCGATGTATGCTCGATATGGTATTCGGGAACTATCGGAATTTGATTTTTTCCAAACCAACAAAGGGTGGGGATATAACGCTTATCTCAATCAGCTTTGCGGTATTTCATCACCAGTGAAATATAGTTTAGCCTTTAACCTCGATAGTTTGATTGTAAAAGACGAAATCCTGCACATTCAGGAACATACTACTCCACTATATACAGTAGAGTCTTTTAAATACAGAGATGAAGTAGTCAGTACTAATGGTGAAAACAATACTTATCATGCAGGTGCATATCTTGGAGATGGTTTGCATGAAGGAGCTATTACTTCGGCGATACGAGTTGCTCAATTAATTGGCTAAAATGCGAGAAGCAATTGCCAATGCAGAGGTTGAAGATGATGTTATGGTCACCATCCTACTATTAATACTCTAGAAGCTTATGTTGCATAACTTTTAGTATCGGAAGCTGCGGTTTATATTAACGGAAAATAAATTAACTCAAAATAGCTACCATATCAGTTTTCTGATTCTCTGGTTAGGACTCCGGTAAATAGATCGTTAGCAATCGCTGTTCCTAAGAGAATTAAACTACAGCCTAATATCATTGAGACTGTCACAGTTTCTTTCAATATGAGCGCACCCCAAAGCATTGCGAATACCGGAACGAGATAATTAACAGTTAAGGTTTTGGTTGAGCCAATATTCTCAATCAGTTGGAAATAGAGAACACGTGCAAAGGCGTTTGATAGCAAAGCAAGAGCGATTACCGCCATCACTACAGTAATGGAGGGTATTTGTTGAGGTATTGTGAATGGTAAGATAGGTAATAGTAAGAACGCTGCACTTAACTGACTTCCGGTAGCAACGACTAGCGATGAAACACCAGCGAATTTTTTTTGGGCGTATGGAGCGGCTGTAGCATACATCAAGGCTGCAGATAGTCCAGCTGATACTGCAAGCAAGAAAGTTGATGTTGCTGAAATTGCTTTCCATCCGACAAAAACTACTACGCCGATGAATCCTAGAATTAAGCCAACCATTCGAGTGGTGGTTAATTTTTCCTGAAGGAAAACTGAAGCAATAACGATCCCGAATAGTGGAGTTGTCGCATTCAAAATAGACGTAAATCCTGCAGGTAGGGATAAAGATGCAAATGCAAAGAGTGAAAATGGAACAGCCGAATTAATACATCCAGTAACGATTAGTGGAATTAAATTGCGGCGAATTTGATGTAAAAGACCCAATTGTACTAATACTGGTAAAAATACTAAACCTGCCAATAATACTTGAAACTGGATCAACCAAATCGGACCTAATACAGGAACTGCAACTCGTATAAATAAAAATGAAGAACCCCACAATGCTGAAAGTAGCAAAAGCTGAAAGAGATCTAAGATTCTCATAATCAATTTTGGGTGTTATTTAGGTAACAAAATTGCAAACATTCCCAAATTTAATTATTCCATTTTCTCTACCAACTGGGCAAAAGTGAAATTATTCTTGCGAAGGCTATTTTAGTAACGGTATGGGAACAGATGGATTAATTCGTGGTGTGGTAGGATCTATTTCTGGTGCTGCAATCTGGAGTTTTCTCTATGCATCAGTTTATTGGTTACAAAGATTTAGAGCTACCTCAAACTAAGGTATTTCTATAAATATTTTTATGAATTCCATGATTTAGTCTAAAAAAACAATTATTCAAAAAGTTTTTGTCTTTACAATTTTCATTTAATGCAGACTTCATTTAAGGGTAAAGACTATATTTAGTCAATATTCTGTTCTGTTGTTTACCACAAACATATTAGGGACCGGAAATCAAAAAAATTATATTTAGGCTAAAAATAGTCTTTACTTTTTCTCCTTTGCACAAAACCTTGAAATGATGAGCTTTTGAGTTCAGTAACCAAGCTCGGAGTA
>JGI1201J43222_100067_pt1 | contig 42474 bp, 36 predicted proteins | sample MastesBC008_FD_43222 | JGI IMG/M metagenome (IMG submission 43222) | reverse complement strand
CGAGCAATCACAACCTGAGAAGCTTGGTTATATAGTTTGCTATCAGCTTTAGCAACATAAAATCCACAAAAAGCCCAGGCTGCAGGGGTAAAGTAAAGCAGTACGACAAAACTTAGTACTAATGAAATTAATACCCGAAATATTTGTTTTATTGAGAGTATCATTTTGATTTTTTAATTTTCGATTGATATTTACGAAAAAACTTCTTTTTATAAAATTCCCAACTCTCGATTAATTTTGTTAGCCCTTTTGCTTTTTTACTACTCCATCAAATGCTGATTTTTTATAGATGTAGAAAAGGAAATTAATACTTTCCGATCTCTAATGTCTAATCTCTAATATCTAATCCCCAATTCCTTGATTATTCCAAGAGAATCGCTGTGCAGACCAGATAGCATCAAACAGCACTGTTAAAGGTGCAAGTAAAAATAGTGCCCAAAATACAGCAGTGGACATCAAAAAATAATTCCTCAGAATAAAAGTTAATGTGGCGATGCAGATCGCCCAAAGAACCCTACCGATACGAGAATTAGGAATTGAACGAGGATCGGTCACCATAAATAAAGCAAACAGTAATAAAGATCCGTTAATTAAACGGTGTGAGTAAACATCCCAAGTCCAACCCAACCAGAAATTACGAATACCCTCTAAAACTGCATAAGCACCCAAAAAAGCTGCTGTAGTATCCCAGCGACCAACTTTTTGCAAAATCATTCCACCAGCACCGAGAAATAACATTGCATACCACCAATCTTCCCCCCACTGTCCTGGGGATACCCAAGCATCATTGGTTAATATCAGTGCTGCAATGATGCCAAAATTAGCTGGATTAAAAAAATGCTTATTTCCTACCTTAAAGATAAACTTACTAGCGATCGCACTAAATGCTGCTATAGCTATAGTTGTCCAATGGTCAGCACGCAAAAGCAAACTTAACCCTAGGGAAGTAATTAAGGCGCTGCGGATGGAAAAATTAGAATTTAAGAAGAAACGTGGGTTAGAAAGACTTAAGCTAGAAAAATTTGAGTTAGAAGAATTTGAGCTAGAAAAATTTGAGTTAGAAGTATTTGAGTTATCACCCTTGGACTCATTTCCTCGACTAAATATCAATTGGGTTATTAGGCAAGTTGCAATAGCGATTAAAATTAATTCCGGTCGCACAGTCCAATCTCTTGTCCCAATCCCCAAGACTAAAAACAAAGTGAGGAATAGAATTTGATAGTCTCTAAGGTCCTGAAAAAGCATTACATGTTTATTTTGGATAATTGTCTATTTTTTCTTAAATTTAGGCTTAAATACCCTTTTTCTTGTTCTCGTTACAGAATTTGCTACCAAGTGCAAGTATAAAATTAACTCTTGTTAAGCATTAGATATAGATAGGGAACAAATTAGAAAAAAGAATATGTTGGTTATTCTCAACTCGTGATACTCTTGTTAGAATAGAATGCGGAACTTTTAGTTCCTTCTAGACTTAGGTCTGGTTTAATTAAATATTTCTTGTCTGGAGAGGTGGCAGAGCGGTTGAATGCGGCGCACTCGAAATGCGTTTTGGCGGCAACGTCAACGGGGGTTCGAATCCCCCCCTCTCCGTTTTTAGTTTTTTATCTTTCATCTCCAATCCTGAGATAGATGTCATCATTCTTAATTTATTCACCATATGAATGTGGTTAGTATTTGAGTGAGTTTATCTATGCCTTCTCTAGCGATCTTCAAACAGAAATATTGCAGCTAGAGGGAACTTAATAGAAAACCCCAACCCACATACTTCAAAACAAATATTTCAAACTGCTCAATTCATAGTGAAAATTTATAAATTTTAGTTAATTTTATTCAAATTCTGGCAAAATCATCTCAAAAATAGTTATTTCAAAATAATTACACAATCGCAGCAGTAAATTTTAAGTTCAAATTTAAATTTTCAATCTAAACTTTCAATTTTTACACTTCAAATTTTGAGCTTTCAATCTTAAGCTCCAAATTATATCGCACTATGTAATAAGATTAAGAAATTTATAAATTCTAAAAGCTATGATTTATAAACTTTTACTATGCTAACGCCCCACCGTAGACGCGATATATTTTGTTAGCAAAGCGTATCTAAAAGACATGTTTTGACTTGCACATAGCACTATAAATACTTAAATATTATCAATCAAAAAAAGTTCTAATTTCTTGAGCAAATTAATCATTACCCCAAATTAGTTTAAGAACCGGAGGCTAGAGCAATGATGAAAGCCGAAGATATCATGAGTAAGGAGGTAGTTACGATAAAGGGTTCAGCGACTGTTGCAGAAGCAATTACATTGATGAAGAATCATGGAATACGAGCTTTGATTATCGAGCGCTGCCATGAATATGATGCTTATGGGATAGTATCGGAAACAGATATTATCTACAAGGTAACAGCTTACGGTAAATCCCCCAGACAGGTAAGGGTCTTTGAAATTATGTCTAAGCCCTGCATTATCATCAACCCAGACCTAGGTATAGAATATGTAGCTAAAATGTTTGCTAATACCGGTATCCACACAGCACCTGTGGTTCAAGGCGAACTACTAGGCATTATTTCAGTTACAGATATTCTTACAAAAAATGATATTGTTGATAGTCCCAAAGCTATTTTGTTTGAAGAAGTAATTCAAAAAGCAGTAGAAGAAGCTCGCACTATTTGTGCAATTTATGGTGCTAGTTCTAAGGTCTGCACTGCAGCTTGGGATGCAGTTGAAGAACTACAAGCACAAGCAATACATCAAAAAGCTGAAAATATTATATCTACCAAAGCTTCCTTTGAAGAATACTGTGCTGCAAACCCAGATGCACCAGAATGTCGTATTTATTATGAAGATTGAACAGTTATCAGTTTATGGCTAACGCCACAACGCCACGTCCTTACGGGCTACAGTTATCAGTGAACAGTGAACAGAAAATAAAAACCAGGGAAACACTAATCAAAAACTGTTAGCAAAGCGTGTGCGGTAGCGCATTAACTGATAACTGGTAACTGATAACTGAAAAATGTCTAACGTTTTGCGATTCGCATCAATAAAAATATACCGATACCTAAACACAAAAAGTTGGATGTCCAAGCTGCCATAAAAGGAGAAAGAATACCTGCTTGTCCTAAAGCACTAGCGAAAAAAGATACTATATAGTAAGTGAATATAATTACAATACTAAGAGCGAAACTTGTACCTTTCCCACTTCTTTGGGGTACACTTCCCAACGCCGAACCAATCAACCCAAAAACTACACAAACGAAAGGTAAAGAAAACTTTTCTTGAATTCTAACTTTGAGTTTCTGAATCTTTCTATCATCACCTCTGAGACGTTCAATTTCCAGTTGCTCTAAAGCTTGAGCAATATTCATCTCACCATAATCTCGGCTTTTTTGTGCTACGTCTAGCGGAGTTCGGGGTAATTTGAGTTTTTGGTGTTCAAACTTGATTATATTACGATAGGAACTATCAGAAGATACCAAATATATAGTACCGTCATAAAAATCCCAGACATTTTCCGATGGATTCCATTTACCGGAATCTGCAATAACAATTTGACTTAAAGTTTCTAAACCTTCTTGGGAGCGATCAATCACTGTTAAACCTTTCATTCGGTTCCCGTCAAATTGATCGGCGTAAAATAAGCGGGATAAAACTTTTTCTTTACTACCGTCCTCTTGTTTGACTCTGCGATACTCCGGATAAATTATATTTGCTTGCTTAAACGTGGGTCTTTCTGATTTTAAAGCTTTATTAAGAGTTATTGTTGCTTGATATTTCGCTACTGGTGCAATTTGTTCATTAAAAATAAAAGTAAGACCTGTTACAAATAAACTCAGTATTACTGCAGTTAAAACCATTCGATAGACACTGACCCCGCAACCACGCAAAGCAACCAATTCACTTTGACTGGAAAGGCGACTATAGGTCATTAAAGTCGCAAGGAGTGTGGACATGGGAAAAGCTAAGACTATGAATTCTGGAAGCCTTAAGAGAAAAACTTGTCCAGCGAGAGTTAGGGGCAAACCAGATTCAACAACCTTCCTTATTAGTTCAAATACAGCACCAATTGATACCAAAATAGAAGAAAAAGCCCCTACACCAAATAAAAATGGTGGTAGCAATTCGCTTGCAAGGTATCGATCCATTATCGAAAATGGTAGTAGCGAATTTAGGGTATAAAAGGACTTTTGTTTAGCCATTAGTGAGTAGTTGCTGAGGATGGGTATTGGGGATTGGGTATTGGGTATTGGGAATGAGGAACTAAATCAATAGGAATTAATTAAAAATGACAAATAAACAGATAAGTAAAATATTTAGATAGTAAAATGTTTAGATATTTACTATCGAGTTATATTACCTTTTCTTTGTTCTTCATTTCCTATTCCCTTTTCCCTGACTCATACAGACAAAATTTTTAAGCAAAATATGGAACTATTTTCATCCGGTGCTTGCTAGGCTTGAAAATTATCGCCTAAATAATACTGTTTGACTAAAGGATTTGCATATAGTTCTTCTGGAGTACCTGAAGCTAAAATTTCTCCCTCACGCATGATATACGCCCGATCAGTAATAGCAAGGGTTTCGCGAACATTGTGATCTGTAATTAGAATTCCCATATGGCGATCGCGTAATTGAGCAATAATTTCTTGAATTTCGGAAACTGCGATCGGATCGACTCCAGCAAATGGTTCGTCTAAAAGTAAAAATTTGGGTCCATCCTTTCCCGCAGCTAAAGCTCTTGCTAATTCTGTTCTTCGCCGTTCGCCCCCAGAAAGTTGAATACCTTTAGAATTAGCGACTTTTTCTAAGCTTAGATCCCCAACTAAAGTTTGCAAGCGACTTGACCATTCCCTGGATGGAACGCTGGTTTGCTCCATCACTAGGAGGATATTATCCCGAACACTCAAGTTACGAAAAACACTTGCTTCCTGCGCCAGATAACCAATACCAAGTCTGGCTCGTTTGTGCATAGGTAAAGGAGTAATGTCTTGCTTATCCAACCAAACCGTACCTTGATTTGGTTTTTCTAAACCACAAGCGATATAAAATGTCGTTGTTTTACCAGCCCCGTTCGGACCGAGTAAACCAACCACTTCTCCTTGCGCAACTGAAAGATTAACGCGTTTGACGACCTCTCGCTTACCGTAAGATTTATGTATATTATCTAAAAAAATTTTCACAACTAATTTACACACCCTTTATTGAGTTTTCAATACTAATTTCTGCGTTTGAAACTAGGAGTGGAAGGTGCTGCTGTAGTATTGTTACTATTAGGGTTAGCATCATCTACGATGTAGACAGATCGTACTTGTTGGTTAGCTTTTGGTTGAGCAACAAATCGCCCCTCATCAATTAAGTATGTGACAACTTCAGCCCGGATACTATTAGCACCATTTTGCAAAATGTACACATCACCACTAAGAACGATGCGACGTTCGCGATTAAACAATTGTGCTTGGGCTGCTGTTGCTCGAATACCTCGTGCTTTGTACAACATTTGCACATTGCCACGGGCTGTTGCTACCTGAGTTTTACTATCATATTGTATTAGGTCACCATCAATTTGTAGTGGTTGACCTTGACCTGACTGTTGTGCGATCGCACTTTGCAGTTGAACGGGATGTTTGCTGTTACGTAACGGATTATCGAAAGACATTGCACATACAAGTGCAACTGGCAGTATCAAAATCAACCCAAAGCGATGTACTTGTAATTTGGATAACTGATAGTGGAGTTTCATAGTAATTAGGAGTTTAGTTATTTTTACTTGTATTTCTATCCGTATTTTAATTTTCACAAATAACTAATCTAGACTATGGAAACACAATCTAGATTAAATCACACATTATATTATTGCTTGACACAATTGACGTTTGACTGGACTTTAAAGTTTCATCGATGCGTCAAATTTTAGAAGTAAACCTTAAGACAGTTGGGAAATTATTAATGTCAAAACATCATAGTGTTAAGCATAATTTAAAATCCTAATTTTACTTGAAATAAAAGCAAGTTAAATATAGCACAGCAAAATCTATTTTAATGGTTTAAATTGTGACATATTGACTTGAGTTAGGCTAAATCAAGACTCAGATTTCTACTCATAAAAATGACAAACTTGGTAGGCAAATAGAAAACTAAAAATTTAAATCATTGTACGAATAAAGAGCCAAAACAAACATAAATCTTATCTATCATTATTTATATTTTACGTATTTTACTTACTCCCAATTCCCAATTATTAATCTCTAATTGCTACTAAAAATAAAAAGGCCATAAACAAAAAATTAACTATTTAACGTCCTACTAATTTATCACGCAATTTTTTAATTCTATCCCTGAATTTCGCAGCTTCCTCAAATTCTAGGTTTTTTGCCGCTTCTTTCATTTCTGCTTCCAATTTATTAATCAAATCAGGAATATCTTCTAGAGGTAATTCATTAAGATTTTCATCAACAGTTTCTAAATCCTGTAGATTTACTCTGCGGGAAACTTCTAGGAAAGATAAAATAGCATTATTTGATTTTTTAATAATTGGTTGGGGCGTAATATTATTCTCTTGATTATGTTCAGTTTGAATCTTACGGCGACGTTCGGTTTCTTCAATGGCTTTTTTCATGCTATCGGTTAAGCGATCGGCATACATAATAACCTGTCCTCGGATATGACGCGCCGCTCTACCAATGGTTTGAATTAACGAACGTTCGGTACGTAAAAATCCCTCTTTATCTGCATCTAAAATTGCAACAAGAGAAACTTCTGGTAAGTCTAAACCTTCTCGTAATAGGTTAACACCAACTAAAACATCAAAATGGCCTTCCCGTAAGTCTTGAATAATTTCTATTCTTTGGATGGAATTAATCTCTGAATGTAGATACCTAACTCGAATATTTTTCTCTTCTAGATATTCAGTTAAATCTTCTGCCATCCTCTTAGTTAAGGTAGTAATTAATACTCGTTCATCCAGGTCAATCCGGTCTTTAATCTCACCTAATAAATCATCAATTTGACCTTCGGTAGGACGTACAAAAATTTCAGGGTCCACTACACCTGTAGGTCGAATAATTTGTTCGATAACATTACCATCAGATACTTCGATCTCCCAATTCCCTGGAGTTGCAGAAACAAAAATGCACTGATTTACTTTTAACCAGAATTCTTCAGCTTTTAAAGGACGATTATCAGCAGCACTAGGGAGCCGAAAACCATGATCGATTAATACTTTTTTCCGAGCTTGATCGCCATTATACATACCCCGCAATTGGGGAACACTAACATGGGACTCATCTATGACTAATAGCCAATCCTTAGGAAAATAATCAATTAAACACTCTGGTGGTTCTCCCGGTTGTCTTCCAGCTAAGTGTCGGGAATAATTTTCCACTCCATTACAATAACCGACCTCCCGTAACATTTCTAGGTCATAGCGAGTGCGTTGATCGATCCGCTGTGCTTCGAGTAATTTACTGACTTCTTCTAATTGGGCTTTGTGTTGTTTTAATTCAGTTTGAATATTAGTGCAAGCTTCCTCCAAACGGTCTTTGGGAGTGACAAAGTGACGTGCGGGATAGATATTTACTGCTTCTAAACTCTGAAGAATTTCTCCTGTGATTGGATCGACATAACGAATCGCATCAATCTCATCACCAAAAAATTCCACTCGAATAATTCTATCTTCGTATGCTGGTCCAATTTCTAAAACATCCCCGCGAACTCGAAAGCGTCCCCGTCCCATTTCTAGATCGTTACGGTTATATTGAACTGATACCAAACTTCTAATAACTTCGCGTTGGTTTACTTCCATTCCCACCCCAAAGGGAATAGCTGCATTGAGGTATTCTGTTGGCATTCCTAAGCCATAAATACAACTAATTGACGCTACAACAACAACATCTCGACGTTCAAATAAAGAACGGGTTGCAGAATGTCGTAACATATCAATTTCATCATTGATCTGTGCAGTTTTTTCAATATAAGTATCGGTGACGGGAATATAGGCTTCTGGTTGATAATAATCGTAGTAACTGACGAAGTATTCGACGGCATTTTTTGGGAAAAATCCCCGTAATTCATTACAAAGTTGAGCCGCAAGGGTTTTATTGTGAGCTAATACTAAAGTTGGCTTACCAATATTCTCAATTACTCTTGCTACTGTGTGAGTTTTTCCGGTACCAGTAGCTCCTAGCAAAGTTTGAAAACGATTTCCAAAGTTAATACTATCAATAAGTTGGTCTATTGCCTTTGGTTGGTCGCCTGTTGGTTGAAAAGGAGCTTGCAAAGAAAAGTCTACCATCGAATTTCTAAGACGCTTTTAGTTCTTCTCATCGTAACGAATACTGTTACTCTTTAGAGCAAAACTGAATCCTGACTTCTTTCCTATTCTTAACTTTCTAACCTCTGACTCCCTTAAAGCTGATTTTTTCTAAGTGAAGCAATTCATTTAGAATTGGTATCGACAGTCTGAAAATAGTAGAAACAGACAATAATCTTTACAAATATTAATCATTAAGTTTGACTTATGTATCAAACTTGAAGATACTTATATATAGTCAAGGATTTTTAAAGTTAAAATTTAATAAACTAAGTAAAATTTCAATCTTTCAAAATTTTCATTTTCAAAACCTAAGTAAAATTCATTTATCAATTTTGAGGTATTAGCTTATGAGCGTTAGCAGCAATGAAGAAAAAGCAAGTTCTAGGCAAAAACCGACTCAAAATAAGGAAGAATTAAAAGTGGAAGTAGAAAAGAATTCAAGTGAAGCTTTGAATAAAGATGATGAGGGAGGAAAAGCTGCTAACATGTCCGCAAACGAAGAATCTAAGCCCAAAAACGAAGAAAACGGTAAATTAATCGTTGCTGGGACTCGCCCAATTGCTTCGAGCGACCTCGAAGTCGCTGGAACTATGGCCATCGCAGGAGCGCGTCCCATTGGTACTAGTTCCTTGGAAGTAGTAGAAACAGTTAACCTAATGGGAGTTCGTCCAATTGCTGCGAATACCATTCAGGTTGTGGATACAATGAACCTTTCTGGAATTCGTCCAATTGCTGCGAGTAATATCCAATTATCAGAAACCTATTCTGTGATGGGTAACCGACCAATAGCATCAAATGAAATTGATGACAGCTATAACTTAATGGGTTTTCTTGACTAGACTTTTTTTATTGGTTTTTTCAAACCTATGTTCTCAGAAAACCCTTGAACGGTAAATAAATTTTTATTACCCGGTTACTTATTAAAACCGGGTTTTGTTTATTTATGAACGTACTCATTCTCGAACTGGAACTATAGCCAAATAAGTTTAGTCGCAACAGCAATACCAAACAAACTGGTGAGTACAAGCATTTTTTGTTAGCAATTAACAATTGGGAGTTAACCACTATGACACTCTTGTGCTTCGGTGAAGTAAAAGCACTGCCAGTGGAAAATTAATTTTTAATCCTAAGAGTCGTCATTGAAATAAATGAAGAAAAAAGGAAAAAACAAATCTCTTTAACCACTTACTTATTTATCTTGAACTGTAGTTCTGAGTGAAGAATCCTGGTTATCAATGGATGCGGATTATTTATGAATAGAGGGCTAAATTAATTAACTCTCTACTGGTACGCACCGCACACCCCACAGCGATGACTGAAAATTTATTTGTCTTTAATTTCTACAGTGTTTAGTATCTAAATATACATTGCAGACAACTATAAATAGCAATTTCGGCTTTTGAGGGGTGGATAATATATTATTTTACAACACTCCACAGTAAAAAATAAGTAATTTAACTTAAGCAATTCTCTGTTCGCTACTTACAGGATAGTAACTTTTACTTTTTCCTAAGCCTACGAGCAAAACATGAGATTTTTGATAAACCCCTATTTTATGATTCCTCACAACGCTGCAAAAATTTGCTGCATTCATATACGATACCCCGCCGTGGATACATAAGAACCTGGCACAAGATCCCCTATAAATTTTTCACTCTTGGTTGCAGTTTTTAGAGAAATGATAGGTCATAGGCTAACTTCCAGGTTCTTTTTGGATTTCTCCCTTAATATTCTCCAAGTCAGTGTAAAAATCAGCTACTCTGATCAAACTTTCACTTGTCATAGAAGATAAGCTAACTACCTCAACATGAACACCCTGATACGTGATGTTATCTACTACATAAGTTAAGTCACCGTCTCCACTCAGCAATATCAAAGTATCGCAGTATCTAGCAAAGTTCATCATATCTATGGCAATCTCTACATCAAGATTTGCCTTCTTAGAACCATCAGGAAACTGGACAAGTTCTTTGGTTACAACCCGATAACCGTTACGACTCATCCACAACAAAAAACCTTGTTGTTTTTCATTGGTCCTATCTACGCCAGTATAAAAATAAGCTCTCAACAGATGGCGTTCTCTGGTCAAACAACGTAGTAGTTTAGTGTAATCAATTTCTAAACCAAGATGCATTGCCGCATAAAATAGGTTAGCGCCATCAATAAAAATCGCTACTCTTTGACGCAGTCTTGAGTCCTCAGGATAACCTAAACCCGGAGCTGGAGCCGGCATCATGTTAGGACTAGTTGTAATCTCCGGCTTTTCAATGACTTTTAACATTGGTTGTTCCAAACGTTGCTCAGTGTCCAACTTTTCGGATGGTTGGCTATCATTCTGAGGTCGTGGAAGTAGTTGCATAATAATTTACGACTCCTCAGTACATCATTGTCATTTTAAGTAAAGTAGCAAAAGTTGCTCTAATCGAAAATAAGTGATTAGAGACAACTTTGGAAGGACTGTCATCTACACAAAATAATAAATTCATTAAGTTAAGTGAAAGAGATAAACCAAAAGCTTATTGGCTAAAATGTTTCGTCTTTCTTGCTTGTATTTACTCAAGTCCCCGTTCACCATAAGGTACATCTTTATTAACCGTAAGGTGCATTTTGGAAGAATTTGCTTAAAATCTAGAAAGATCTAATTCGAATTCTCCAAATCTGGATTGTTTTAACATTCGAACTAATAAAGCCCAATATTAACCCAGCTAGAAGGAATTAACTAGCCAGCAAGAATGATGGTAGATAATTATTCAAAAAATTAATATTTTTTTATTTTTTACATTTTTGCCCCACGAAATGACCATAAAATTCAAAATGCTTTACAAAAGTTAAATCAAATTAATATTTTGTCATGTATATTTAATCAAACTTTCACCGCCTAAGCATGTAAGTAAGGGTACATGAGAAAAGAATTTTAGGATACCAAGGTGTTTTTAACATTTTTCATGACGAGTAATTTCGTAGATTTTAACCGTTGTCCTTAAATAAAGGCACCAGTACTTGAAAAAAAAGATGATTTCTAAATTTTTGTACTTAAGACTTACAGTTTAATTTTATTTCAGTGAATGGGCTGGAATTTGTTGGAAACAGCCACATTGTACCTATTCATCTCCTGCACCTTACTACACAATTTCTGCTTCTCCAGCAAAAATATGAGGTTTGATTTAGAGAGTTGACGTAAGTCTTGATATTTCCAAGGAACATAAATCAGTAGCAGTTAAAACAAAAGATAATCTTGTTAGCTTTACGCGAACGTACGTGACTATACGGCATGGACGTTGTTGAGTTGCATCTAACTAGGAACTATTTCTGTAGCAAATCACCTATAGAAATCGGGTTACAAAAAACAGTCATCAAAAACTGAATTTTTCCGAGATTGTGTGATTCCTTTGTCTATGACCAAGCGTTAACACATATCTGGTTGTAAACATTGCAATCTGCTCTCGAAATAAATACAGGTGCAAGTGCGAGGAAAGGCTTACCTTTAAAAAGAACAGAGTTTAGAACGACTATTGATATTAATTATAAGTAGGTCTTCTTTATTCTGCCTTTCTTCGCTCAATTTATCACATGAAATGGCTTTAAGTATTAAAAACAAAGTTCCTAAATACGGTGCAACTACTAGAGGAATGATTTTTTGCGTTTCAACTTGAATTAGCAAAATAATTGTTAGAGAAGAACGATATCAAAAATTTTATTTTAGTGAAAAAAGTAAATTAACACAATTAATTGATATTTTCTTCCAAAACGATTAATCACTATATAGTTTGACTAATAATCGATGTCTTATATCAAGATAAATATGTATTTGTAATAATTCAGTTAAATATAGCATTTAATAATCATAATTTATTCCGTAAAGTTGTACATTTCAGGCTGTGAATTTTCATATCCTCCTAAATCCCCCCAAATCCCCCTTGTTAAGGTAAACTTCAGGTTCTATTCTCAAGTAGTAATAAAAAGAATAATTGATAAAATCTAATGTTATTCATATTGAGACAAGTTAATTCTTAAACAGGCCGGTAAAATTATCACCTTATGACTTGAGTAAACAGCCCGATTAAAATTATGTCATTAAAATTGACTAACACTCAATTAGTCGGCTTTATTGGATACTTGCTTAAATAACCCCGAATAAATTTTATAGATAAATATAAGTACTCTTTAAATGGCACTACAGTTAGGTGATATGATTTTGTTTCTGAATTCGCTTTTATTCTATTATTCTTAACTGAGAACGAATATTGTAAGTATTTTCTAAAAAAGTGGCTAATCAAGTTTAGTAAATATATTGATTAAGTATGCAAAAGTAAAATATTCACAAAAAAGTGCTTTGTTTTGTAAACATATGTTAATTTTAGAGACTGTTGGTATTACAGGATAAAATATCAACCACAGATTTTCTGTAAATGCAAATATAAAAATGATAACTTATGTTTGAATTTTTTTGAGTTTTATTATATTGAATATACTTCACTATATTAAATAGATTTATTATTTTTGGATTAGACTAATATTTAGAGCGTGATACCTTAAATCTAAAAAATATTTTTATAGTTTATTTGCTAGTTTTTCACAAAATAACGAGCTACAGCTCATAAAAGATAAAAGTGATACTCCGAATGAAAAGTATAGAGAACAACATAGTATTAGGCTCGTCAGAAGGGGTTATTCCCTCATCTCCTCCTGGATTCAAATCTGGATTTATTGGAATTATTGGTCGTCCAAATGTTGGTAAATCAACTTTGATGAATCAATTGGTAGGGCAAAAAATTGCGATTACATCTCCAGTTGCCCAAACAACACGTAATCGCCTTCGTGGCATATTAACTACACCTGAAGCGCAACTGATATTTGTAGATACTCCAGGAATCCATAAGCCCCATCACCAGTTGGGAAAAGTTCTGGTACAAAATGCCAAAATAGCGATTGAATCTGTTGATGTTGTTTTATTTGTCGTTGATGCAGCAGCTTCCTGTGGTACAGGAGATCGTTATATCGGAGAATTACTAAGTCGCAGCACGACGTCGGTAATTTTAGGGTTAAATAAGATTGACAAACAAGAACCGGATTTATCTTCCCAACAGGATGAAAGTTATTATAGTTTGGCGCGCTCGCAAGAATGGCAGACCACTAAATTTTCAGCTAAAACTGGAGTAGGACTTCCGGAACTACAAAATTTATTAATACAAAACATAGAGCCAGGACCACTTTATTATCCACCCGATTTAGTGACCGATCAACCAGAGCGTTTTATTATGGGTGAATTAATTCGCGAGCAAATATTATCATTGACGCGTGAAGAAATTCCTCACTCGGTTGCGATCGCAATTGAAAAAGTTGAGGAAACACCAACGATTACTAGCGTCCTCGCAACTATTAACGTGGAACGTGATTCCCAGAAAGGCATACTCATTGGTAAGGGTGGTAATATGCTTAAGGCTATTGGGAGCGCCGCTCGAGAACAGATTCAAAAGTTAATTGCAGGTAAAGTATATTTAGAACTATTTGTAAAAGTACAACCTAAGTGGCGTCAGTCTCGGATTCGCTTAGCAGAATTAGGATATCGTGTTGAAGAGTAGAAGTTTTCATAATCAATGAATTAATTCCCAACCCCAAATCATCACTGGGGGTGGGAATTTTTATATCACCTAAAATTATGTTTTTCGAGCGACAGTAGATGAAATTTACTGTCGGATTTTCTTAATTTATATCCGACTGACGGGTTTTATTTAGCGCGGAGACTACGGCAGTTTACCAGCTAATAGGTACGGAATAAATTTGCTGGAACTTGGAGTGAAATACTTGTAAATATAGGATTTTGGATTCTTAATTCTGTTATATGGTTTGCATATAGTTTGTACGAAGATGTAATTTATTTTGACTATAAAGGTATCACATATCAAGCCTCTGGAAGATTTTTGCAAGCATAAATTCATCTAGAATTATTATTATATTTTGCTCGTGTAAAAACATTTTATGAAAAAAGTTTGGCAATTTAGTTTAAATTGAGAGCAATATAAGATAGCTGTAGTTCCCATACATAAATTAAAGATTCTGTAAAGTATTTCACAAAATGACTATTACATTGCAAAATCTGACAACAGATACACCAAATTAACGGAGTTGATGCCAACTTAACCTGGGGAAAAATCTGTGAAATTTTCAAATTCTACTAAATTCTTCTTTTAGGAAAGTTTTGCATAACTCGTAATTAAAATTTAGCGTAAATAATTATACTTAAAAACATAATACCAACAAACGTCTGAAAACTAACTTCAAAAACATTGGTTTTTAACTAACATTTATTTTTATTACCAACTGGATATTAATGAATATGCAAAATCCAAAACTTGAAATGAATGGGAGGTATAAGTCGTTACTTCCTCTGTCTTTATCAGTAGCAGCTAAGATATCAAATAATCTTCGTTTATCTTTGGCTAATTTGCCACCATTAATTAAGCGTGAAACTTTGTTTGCTAATCCAGATAAATTAAATCTACAAATTTCACCGGATGGTAAATATATAACATACATGGCACCGGATAAAAATAATTTACTGCAAGTATGGATTAGGAATATTGATAAACCAAACGATCAAATTTTAACTACCAATAAAAAATATTGCATTCGAAGTTATTTATGGAGTTATAATTACGAGCAAATAATTTATAGTCAAGATGTAAATAATAATGGAAATTTCCAGATTTTTGCGCTAAATATCAAGACTAGAAAAATTACAAATTTAACTCCCAAAAAAAATGTCCAGGCACGAATAATTGCTTTAGATCGTAAATTTCCCTATCAATTATTAGTAGGTCTAAATATTAGGGATAAACGTAAACATGATGTTTATCAAGTTAACCTCAAAACAGGTAAAACAACCTTGAGGGTGAAAAATACTGGTAACTTCATTCACACAATTGCGGATGCGGAGTTTAAAGTACGTGCGGCGATAGGAATGACTCCCGATGGTGGCTCAACTTTATCGATTAAAGATAACTATCAAAAACCCTGGAAAGTCATTCGTAGTTGGGGTCCAGATGAGAGCGGTACAGCCTTAGGATTTTCCGAGAATGGGAAAGTACTTTATATTTTAGGTAATCACAATGCTGAAACAATTAGACTTTCGGCATTGAACTTGAAAACCAGGAAAGAAAGTATTATTGCTCAAAATTTACAATACGACGTTAATGCTACTTTTATTCACCCAACAAAGCGATACGTCCAGGCTGTTGGATTTTATAAAGATAAATTGCAATGGCAAGTATTAGACAAAAGTATTACTGCTGATTTTCAGGCTCTATCAAAAATTCACGGCGGTGAGTTTCGCATACTCGACCGCGACCTTGCAGACAAAATATGGTTGGTAGCTTATAACGCAGATAATGGACCAACACATTATTATAAATACAACCGAGTTACTAAAAAAAGTCAGCGGTTGTTTAGCAATAAGCCCGCTCTAGAAAATGTCAAACTTGCACAAATGCAACCAATATCCTATCGGTCCCGCGATGGGCTCAGGATTCGTGGTTATCTGACAACACCCGTTGGAATTTCACCAAATAAACTACCTACAGTATTGCTAGTCCACGGAGGACCGTGGATTCGAGATACCTGGGGTTACAATCCCATGGTGCAATGGTTGGCAAATCGTGGCTATGCAGTTTTACAAATTAACTTCCGGGGTTCTACTGGATACGGGAAAAAATTTCTCAATGCTGGTAACAGAGAATGGGGAAGAAAAATGCATGAAGATTTGATTGATGGAGTGAACTGGACAATTCTTCAGGGTATTGCAGATCCAAAAAAAGTCGCAATCATGGGTGGTTCTTATGGTGGTTATGCAACTTTAGTTGGCTTAACATTCACACCCAACGTGTTTGCTGCTGGTGTTGATATGGTTGGTCCTAGTAATTTGCTGACTTTAATGGAAAGTATTCCTGCTGAATGGAATATGGTCAAAGCCAGATTCTACTATCGTGTAGGTAATTTAGAAAAAGAAGCGGATTTACTCAAATCTCGTTCACCATTATTTTTTGTCAACCGTATCCAAGCTCCATTGCTGATTGCACAAGGTGCTAAGGATCCAAGAGTTAAACAGGTAGAAAGCGAACAAATTGTTGTTGCGATGCGAAATGCTAATAAGAATGTTGAATATATTCTCTATCCTGATGAAGGACACGGTTTTACGCGTCCTCAAAATCGACTGCATTTCTATGCAAAGGTTGAAGAGTTCTTGGGGAAGTATTTAGGCGGAAGAATTGAACCAATGACCAATACGTCAGGACATTCTGGAATTATTAAGTAATATTCTTGAAAGTCAACTATAAATCACCGAAACAGAAACGGTTGGAGATAATAAAAAGTTTGATTTAGGAACTTAACAAATCCAAAAACATCGACCTACAGTGGTACAAAATTCAATATGATATTTAACATCATAATTAAGTACTTCTCACAGTGAAAACTTCTCCCTTTCCAAGGAAGTACAACATTACAGAAAATTTGGCTGCCTACTTTTTTATGGCACCAACTATTCTAATACTAGGAATTTTTGTAGTGTTGCCGATTGTATTTGCTGTTTTTCTTTCCTTGCATAATGTAAAATTACTGGGCAGTATTGAGTATCAGTTTGTTGGCGTTCGTAACTTTACTCAACTTGTTGATGATGAACGAATTTGGATCGCCCTAAAAAATACAGCAGAGTATGTTGTCATTGTTGTCCCCGCACAAACAATTTTGGCAGTCATTTTAGCTGTTACCCTTAATTCTGGGATTCGCGGTAAAAACTGGTGGCGCATTCTTTACTTTTTACCCACAGTGACTTCTTCCGCTGTACTGACTCTCATCTTCATGTGGATTTATAACACCAATGGCTTATTAAATGATTTGCTTACTGCTTTAGGACTACCCACTTACAACTGGTTAGGCGATCCTGGCGTAGCCCTCAAAGCCATCATGATGATGAATATTTGGTCAACTGCTCCTTTCTATATGGTTATTTACCTAGCAGCATTACAAGATATACCTAGGACATTATATGAAGCTGCAGAATTAGATGGTGCTAATTGGTGGGAAAAGTTTATTCATATCACTATTCCCGTGCTCAAGCCAGTGACATTTTTTGTGGTGGCGATCGGTATCATCGGTACTTTCCAATTATTTGACCAATCTTATATTTTTTCTGGTGGTACGGGTGGTCCTAACAATGCCACATTAACAATAGTTTTATTAATATACCAAGCTGTATTTCGTCACTTGCAAATGGGGTACGCTGCAGCGATCGCTTTCTTATTAGCGATATTAATCATCATAGTTACTTTATTTGGGAGACGGTTATTCGGAGGTGAAGGCGTGTGATTAAGCGTCTGAGTATTTCCTGGGTACAGATAATACTTTATTTAGTATTGGCTCTATATGCAATTCTCACCCTCATTCCTTTTTTGTGGGCATTTTCTGCTTCCTTTAAACCCCTGTCGGAAATAGTTGGTGGGGAACCCAATTTTTTCCCAAAACACTTCACTCTCAATAATTACAAACAAATTTTTCTCCAAGAACCTTTATTTTTTCGTTGGCTACTAAACAGCGTAATTATAGCTATTAGTATTACAGTTTCTAATTTACTCTTCAACTCAATGGCTGGTTATGCCCTAGCTCGACTGAGTTTTACTGGAAGACGTTTTTGGTTTCTGCTAATTTTGGCAGTTTTAGCGGTACCAGTCCAGGTAACATTAATTCCTACTTTCTTGATTTTAAAAGCCTTTGGCTGGCTTAATTCCTATCAGGGGATGATTGTTCCAGGGATGGTCAATGCTACTTTTATTTTTATGATGCGACAATTTTTTGTGAATTTTCCTCGGGAATTAGAAGAAGCTGCAGCACTTGATGGCTTGACAACCTTCGGAATTTTTCGCCACATAGTTCTTCCCCTCGCCAAACCCGCATTAGCAGCCCAAGCAATTTTTGTTTTTATGAATAGCTGGAATAATTTTTTATTACCTGTGGTGATTCTGTTCGACCCTGAAATGTTTACCCTACCTTTGGGGCTTAACACTTTCAAAGGTCAATATATCAGCTATTGGAATTACATCATGGCGGCTTCAATGGTATTCACATTACCGGTTTTAATAATCTATAGCTTTTTCAATCGGTATTTTATTCAAAGTGTAAAATTTACAGGTGGTAAAGGTTAAAATAAGACGCAAATTACTGAGAGAAAAAAGTAACTTAAAAGCAAAGCAATAAGAAAAATACTGTTAATCTAAGTTTTTTTACTCTCCCTTACCTCCCCATCACAGATACTTAAGACAAGATATCCTGGTAGTTTGGGCAACAAATTGCACTATTCACGTGATAATTGTATAAAAGCAGCTTAATCTGAATTAATCAGTTAATAAAGAATCAGTCATCGATCGATTAGCAGTTAACAAGAATAGTTAACACTCAAAAGATTAAGTCTCGCTGGTATTCATTGCTGTGTTGAGAGTCGAAATCCTTAAGGGGAAATATGTTTAGAAAACTAGTTGGCATTTTTGTAGCTACTTTATTATTAACATTTCAGTTTTGCCTGGGTAGTGCAACAGCAGTAGAATTAGATACAGCTACACGCACGGTACCTTTAAATGATAAGGGTGATGATGTTGTCCTAAGTCTGAAACAGATTAAAGAAGGTAAGCGGTTGTTCAGATTCGCTTGTGCCGATTGTCATCTTGGTGGTGTAACCAAAACTAACCAGAACGTTGGGCTAGATCCAGAAACTCTGGCTTTAGCTACACCTGCTCGGAACAACATTGAAGGGCTTGTGGATTATATGAAAAATCCCACTACCTATGATGGTGAAATTGAAATTTCTGAATTGCACCCCAGTATGAAAAGTGCAGATATTTTCACAGAAATGAGAAACCTAAATGAAGAAGACTTTGAAGCAATCGCAGGTTACATCCTTTTGCAACCTAAGGTTGTTGGTAAAAGATGGGGTGGTGGCAAAATATACTTCTAGGTTTACAAAGGTCAAAGTACATTTATAAACTTTTTTGATTAAGCCTAGGTATATTCAATAAAGCAGCAGGAGGTAATATCTTAACACAGATTTACATTCTTCTGCTTTTCTATTTGGGGTTTCTGTTAGCGGCTAGTGGCTAACGGTTAGCCCGGCGTGACGTTAGTCAGAGGCTCTGCCGACGCCCTTCTGCTCCAGCGTAAAGTATTTATATTTATTGAGTTTAGTCAAAAGCTTCTTCAACGACATCTTACTCTAAAGCGATACCTCAACTGCCAGGTTGTGAACTTACCGCTATGTTCTGACTTTTGAACCCCGATCCCCGAGCATCCACTCCCAATTCCACGAGTTTAGGATCGCGATCTCAGCTTCACAATTGTAGGCAATCATTAAAAAAAAATTTCTATCTATGACAAAGCGTCATATTTTGGTCAATTTTATTTACAATGAATGATATTGAAAAATTTAAATTTTTCCACCCTGCTTCCAAGAGTTAGGATTTCAACACTTCCGAGAGGTTTTATGAAATTATTTGCAGCAAATCTACAACGTATTGGTTTAGCTATTTGTGCTATCTTCTTCTTTGTCAGCAGCTTTGTTGTATTCGTAGATAGTGCTGCAGCCGAAACATACACAATCAAGCTTGGCAATGACAAAGGAATGTTGGCATTTGAACCTTCCAAACTAACAGTCAAGCCTGGTGACACCATCAAGTGGGTAAATAATAAAGTTCCTCCCCACAATGTGGTTTTTGACAAAACCCAAAACCCTGCGAAAAGTGCCGATCTAGCAAAAGAACTTTCTCATAAGCAATTACTAATGAGCCCAGGTCAAGAATTTGAAACTACTATACCTGCTGATGCTCCTGCTGGCGAATACACTTTTTACTGCGAACCCCATCGCGGTGCTGGTATGGTTGGTAAGGTCGTAGTTGAAGGTTAACAGTTATTAATGCTTACTTCTTGACCTTAGTGGTAACTTGTTTAGTCCAACAGAAATAATTTTTGTTTGCACGTAATAGGATTGGGATATTCGATACCTCATCTCCGATTTAAGTGCATACAAAAAAATTTGGTAAGTGGTTCCGAATTCTATTTTTTATAATGCTTTACCCTAACGGTACGGATAATAAAGAGATGGATTTGGAACCACCACATGACTAACTAATCAAACTTAATAATCGAACCCTATGACCTGAGATTATTGAAAATCTGAGGTTTTTGTTTTTATTTGTCTTTGCTCTCGTAGTTTGCGAAGCCGCAAAATCAAATTTCTCTGGTTTTCTTTGGAAGAAGATGAGACTTGGGTACGGTTTTCTAAATTACCTTTACTATTCTCTGGAATAATTAGTGAACGCTGAGATAAAAACCCCGGCTGAGAAGTTTGATTATAAGAAGTTTGATTATTTCCAGGATTATCAGTAGCTTTGTCTGTTCTAACTACCGATTGAATAACAATTGGTGATGAAGATAATTTTTCTGTGTTAGTAATTCTGCTACCAGGGACTGCACCACTTGGTGAAGGACTAACTTTTAAACCCCGTTGGTCTTTAATAGCACGCAAACGTTCGCGGAGATTTAGGGTGTCACTAGGTTCGAAAACAGCATTAAAAGAAAAATACTTAGGTTTTCCAGTTGCCTTGATTGGATTTTTCTGGAAGTAGTTTTTGAAGTAGTCTCTGATAGCAACTTTGAGATTAGATGATACTGATTTGTCTAATAACTCAAAGTAATTAATTTTACCATCACCATCAACAACTAAACCTCCCTTAACATTGGTAGCCTTTTCACCTGTTGGTAAGTCAAGACTGGGTTGCAGTGGAACCGCTTGCATTTGAATGTTGGGAGTAATCTGTTTTGCCCTAGCAATAAGTTCGGGTTCAGTAATGACTTTCTTCCGAGATGGAGACTTAACTTTGACCTGGGCTGTTTGAACGTTATTTACCTGTGGTGAATTTGTTACTCCCGTAACCAATCTTGTTCCAGAAGTCAGAGGATTAGTATTATTTGTGACATTAAATCCCCTTGACGAGTCATTTAAAACTTGGTTACCCCGAGGTAAAGCACTAACAGAAGTAACATCCCCAGAAACCGGAATTGGTTTTCCTGGTAACCCAGCAGGCATTGCAGCTGGATTTACCTTAGGTAAACTAGCTTGTAAATCTTTTTGAGTGTTATTCCTAGTATTAGTTCCAGTGGCTACTTTTGCTCTTAGCTTCTGATTCGCTCCAGCATTGGAATTCTTAACAGGATCCTCAAAATTAAGTTCCGGTCTACTAGCACTCCAAGATTTTTTAGCTCCAAACCTATCTTCTGGACGTATACGAAAGGGATTACTTTGTCTTGTTTTAACTTGCCGATTTTTGGGTAGTGGATCTATTCCCAATTCACTTCGTGATACAGGCAAAGGTGGCATGATTTGATTCGAAGCAACTGGAGGTGTTACCAATGGAGGAGGAGCTAATCTTGGTAACGGAGTGGCTTTTGTTGCAAATTCAGGCAATTGGACAGCCGTTTGGATATTGGGCTGTAGATTAGGCGTTACGTTTGTCGAATTTGTTTGAGGAATACGTTGCCGATCGGCTTGGTCGAGTTCAACAAGTCCAACAGTTTTCGGAATTTTGACTTCTTTGGTTTTTTTTGTCTCTACCGGCATTAAGGGCAGCAGAAAAGCAATGACACCATGAATACCAACGGATGCTAGTGCCGCTATCCCTACAGGTTGACTAAAAAAATCTGGTATGGTTTTCAGCAATGAGACGTAAGACATAGTAACTTGTTTTCGTTCACTCGGCTCTATGGAAATTGTGTAATTTTATTGTCTAAAGTTCTTAATTATTTCCAACAATGGCTGAGGAGGAGCACCCCTCTACAAATAATAACTTCTTATAAAGATACTGAAAACAGAACACGTTTAAGAGTATTTTGGTCGTTATTTTATTAGTTTAATTTATATACTACTGGGATTCAGTCTACATGGATGTGATTTTGCTTTCAAAATCATGAATCTTAAAAATATCCAGATTGTAATTGCACAATCAAAATTGAAAAATAAGGTAATTTCAAGTTACTTAAATTGGTTAAGTCGGGATGCAATACCATTTCCTCTGAAGTTGCTTTTTCTACTATGAAGCTTGATTTTAGCAGGTCGTGTTGTTGCAAAATCTTCCAAACTTTAGCGTATACAGAGCTAACTTTCATCAGTACAACAACCTCAGCCCACTCCAATGCAGTTTCAAAATCGCTCATTGAATAGATGGCTGGTAAAACTGCTAATTTTTCATCTTTGACTGTGAGAGGTATACCTAATACAGCAGCAGCAGCCATTGGAGAACAAACTCCTGGTATCACCACAACTGTTACATCAGGATAGAGTCTTCTCAATGTTTGCGCTAAGTATGTAAATGTACTGTAGAAACTGACATCCCCAACACAGGCAAAAACCACATCTAGACCAGTTTTTAAACATTCGTAAACAAGTTTTGCTGCTTCTTCCCAAGCATTTAATAGGATTTGTTCGTCTTGGATATAGGGGAAGTTCAGAGGTAACAGTATTTGTTCTGGTTGCAACCATTGACTAATAATTTTTTCCGCGATTCCGGGTTTGCCTTGTAAACCAGAAGGAAATGCTACCACTGGAGAATTTCGTAAAATTCGTAATCCTTTAACAGTAATTAATTCTGGATCGCCGGTTCCTACGCTCAGACCGTAAAAATTGCCTATTGGCATTGGCACACGTTAGTAAAATTAACCTATAAGTTTATATTCTTAATAAAGAAATACAAAAAATAATACAAAAAAATCAAGCTTTCAAAATAAGACTGCAATGCCACTACCAACAGTTATTTTGCCGGGATATTTTGAGTCTGCCAAATCCTACCAAAAATTAGAACAATCCCTCAAAGAAATAGGTTTCCCTGCTGTAACTGTGCCCTTGGGAAGAAGGGACTGGATACCGACACTGGGAGGAAGATCTTTCATTAATATTCTCCAAAAATTAGATCAAACGGTCAAAAATGTCCTTTTTGAATTTAATGTTCCCCAGATTAATTTAATCGGCCATTCCGCAGGAGGATGGATATCCCGAATTTATTTAGGAGAATTGCCTTACTCCGGAAGAGGTAATGACAAATCTTTACTATGCAATGGGCATAAACTGGTTGCAAATCTAATTACTTTAGGTACACCCCATTTTAGTCAAGAACGCTGGACGCGCCGGACTATTGATTTTGTTAATCAAAACTACCCTGGAGCATTTTATAAGGATGTAAATTACATTTGTGTGGCGGGGAAAACAGTTTTTGGTAATAAAAAGTTAGGTAGTTGGTTAGCTTATAACAGTTATTTATTAACTTGCGGCAAAGGAAATACGTGGGGTGATGGCATCACCCCCATTGAAGCAGCCCATTTAGAAGGCGCTCAAAATATTGTGATTGAAGATGTTCGCCATTCCCCCAAAAGCCCGCAAAGGTGGTATGGCTCCCCAGATATACTTAGTACCTGGGCTAATTATCTAAGTTAAGTTATCCTGTTTACATTCTGAAACATTTCTTAACGATTATTAGTTAAAATTGTAATAAAACTATAATTTTTTTGGTAAGGAAGCTTCAGTAATGCAAATCAATCAATTCGATTGGGTTATTAGGAGAATTGCAACAATTTTATCGGTCGTAGTCTTAACTTTGAGTTTAATCGCTGCTTTTAGTGGTATTTTGCTATCTTTTTACTACGAACCAACCGCAGGTGGGGCATATACATCATTGGAGGCGATAACTCTCCAAGTTCCTTATGGTTGGTTTTTTCGTAAAATTCACAGCTTGGCTGGGAATGGAATAATAGCGATCGCTTTAATACAAATCGTGGTGATGTTTTTAGGTAGACAATTTCGCCGTAGTTGGTTGGGTGCATGGATTAGTGGTATTCTCTTAGCTCTTACGGCAATTGGGCTTTCCTGGACAGCAATTATTTTGGCTTGGACCCAGGAAGGATACTGGAGATTTAATATTGAGCTCGGTACAATTCAGGCGATTCCCCTGGTTGGAGTTTGGTTAAAAAACATTCTTACTGGCGGTGGAGCAATTAATTCAGTAACAATACAACACCTTTACACTATCCATAGTTATCTCCTCTCTGTAGGTGTAGTTGTGCTGGCTGTAGTTCACCTATCAAGTTTGATTTGGCAAGAAAAACAAATGAGGGCCAAAAATGGAGTTTCAGTAGAAGAACGAGAAAGATTAAATCAGGCTGTTGATGTATCGCTAGCTGAAAGTTGAGATAGCTTTGCCAGTGGAAATTCTTCTACTTCAGGTAGTTTGTCTAAAGATAGACGATTTGATTGAGTTCCTCCGGAAAGACGCTTAAGTAAAGTTGGTCTGGGATCGTGTAGCAGATAAATAATCCGATCACCAATCTGCCATTGCTGGGAGGCGGGCATAACCATAAGATGTTTTTCTCGCTCTATAAGTAGGGGTACTAAGTCCCCTCCTTCCACCAAGCCTTTGAGAGATTCTTTTTGGTTTTCAATATCCGATTGGCTAAGTGTAGTAGTTAGCAATTTTACTTGTCCATTATTTAGGTATTCATTCCATCGCTTAATTGCCAAGTCGGATACAAATGCTTGATTGACCTTCTGACTATTATTTGCAGGAACTTTAGCGGTAGGATCTCTCGGATAAACAGCCAAAACCCTTGGAGGATCGAATTCTTCTGCTGCTCTTTGTGCCAAGACAAAATTGACTTCACCATTATTGGTCGCAGCCAAAAAAGTTCCTATCGATCCCAGACCCGCTCCTTCTAATACTTCTACATCAAATGCACTGCTAGCAATGACCTGAATGTTTCGATCTTGGGCTTGTTCGCAGGACTCCGGGTTGGTGTCAATCATTACGACTTTTTCTCCCCGCTCTTGGAAGAAGCGGGCAATTAACATACTCAAGGGGTTACAGCCAACAATTACAACTCCCGTAGCTTCTTTAGAAGTGATTTGTAAACAATTAGCTAACCAACCTGCTGTTAGTCCTTGACAAACTACCGTTACGATAATTGTCAAAAACACCAAAGCTTTAATGGCATCACCACCGTTGATACCATGCTGAGTTAGCAAAATTGCAAACAAAGAAGCAACAGAGGCTGAAACAATTCCCCTTGGTGCGATCCAACTTAAAAATAGTTTTTGTCGCCAATTAAAATTGCTATTCCAAGTACATAGCAAAATATTTATCGGGCGCACGATAAACATTAGTGCTAAAACACTAAATAAACTACCCCATCCTAAGGCTAATAGACTGTCAATTGATAGATCTGCGGCTAGTAATATAAACAGCACAGATACACTTAGTATGGTTAATTGACCTTTAAATTGACGTAGTTGGCGCTCTTCAGGGACTGAAGAATTGGCAAATACAATCCCTGCAACTACGGTGGTCATTAGTCCAGATTCGCTGCGAATATTTTGGGATAGCGCAAATAGACCCCATAATCCTGCCAGCACTAGTAGGTTTTTTAACTCGAAGGAGAGGAAATTCGCACGCTTGAAAACTAAGCTCATGACCCAACCACCAACACCACCAATTACTGCTCCTACTCCCAAACGCAGTAACAAACCAATGGCGGCGTTAATTGGACCAGCATCACTGTTCAAAATTGTGTCGAGGACGACAACGGCAAGAATAGCCCCAACAGGGTCAATTAAAACTCCTTCTCCTTCCAGTATTGCTGCTACTTGTCGGTCAACTTTTATATGTTTGAGTAAGGGAGTTACTACTGTAGGTCCAGTTACTACAACTAGGGAGGCATATAGGAAAGCGATTGGCCAAGGGAACTCACTTAGCCAGTGTGCGGCCATGCTACCCCCGAGCAGTGTCACCAGAGTCCCTAAAGTTACCAGTAATTGCAAGGTTGTAGAAACTTTACCCAACTCACGCAGGTCTAAATCTAATCCACCCTCAAACAAAATAATCGCTGTGGCAAGGGCAACAATTACCTCTAAGCCAGTTCCTAGCGTTTGAGGATGTAGTAGCCCAATGCCATCAGAGCCAAGCAAAATGCCAAAGAACAATAAGAATACAATGCCAGGCAATTTAAGATAGGCAGCAAGCACTTGAGCACTAATGCCCGCGACGATGGTTATCACCATCTGCAAAGTGATTTCAAAAGATTCTTCCATATTCGAGATTTTGAGCCATATATTTCAAAATCTTTTGTTAAGAATAGTAAAGACTAACTGCACTGGCTGCAATACTATACCCTTGCTAGACGGGGAAATACAGATAGTTTTTATACTCATGTTTAGGGAAATAAACAAAATTTTACCCCCTTTGTCAAACGTTAGGCAGAAATATTTGCCCATTAGGATTTAATTTCCCATCGATTGTACATAAGCTCTAATCCTTGATATACGGCAATTAAATGTAATCTGTTTTGACGTTTTCATTTAACATATACATCTATTTTAATTTAGTAACACTAAAGGTTTCCTATAGTATACTTTTGTCTTGCGTTGAATTGTCTTAAAGATTAGCCGGGTCTCAAAGTCTATATACTTATAAATGATGTCAAATCAACTTTGGCAGAAGTTAAAATTGGCGAATGTAAAACCTAGAGCTTGAGGCAATATTCCCCTAGTTACTGACTGTATCCTCACTTCTGTTTTTCAAAGGTAATATGAGACATTTTTAATCAACAGGTTGATATTCCTTTCTTGACATAATACTAGGATACTCCTTTGAAGTTGAGGATTTTGTATTTTGAGCCGCTCAAAAATTTGCTCAAAACTGTTGACACAAATAAGAAACTCCGCTAAATTATTAAAAGTCTGAGGCACGCGCCCCATCGCGCCCCCATCGTCTAGAGGCCTAGGACACCTCCCTTTCACGGAGGTAACAGGGATTCGAATTCCCTTGGGGGTATACAAAGACAAATGACAAGATTATAAAAGCTGTAACCTAGTTTATTGGGTTACAGCTTTTATATTTTGTTAGGCTAGTAAAAATTTAAAATCCTCAGGAATTTATCGGAAATTTAAAACACCATAAACGTAATAGCAAACCTTACTGTTTTATTTGATGTTTTAGTTTAAATCTAAAGCTTCCGTAGACCTTGTTTAAAGTTAAACTATTAGTTTTTAATCTCTTGCTATTTTTTAAAGAGATTTCATTCTAAATATGTATTTACTAATAATTTAAAATATAAGTTTAATTTATTAGTTTGATTTTATATAGTTATTGGTTTTAAAAATCTGTAAATCAAGCATAAAAATGCTCTTTAAGGTAGAGAAGTATTGACTTTCTCTACCTGAATCATAGCAAATTTTAAGCGTAGCTAAATAGGTTTTCTGTGCGTTGGCGAACAGCTAGCAAATTTGAACGTAAGTCATCACTCATTCGACGTTCAATTAATCCCACTGGCATTGTTAGTCTGGGTAAGATTTCGATGGTGTAGCACAGACTTGTTGCAACTTCCCCTTCCAAATAAATCGGTGCTAGCAGCCAACAGCCGCAGAAAACTTTGAAATCTCCTTCAACCATCTCGAAACAAATCTTGTCAGGAAAATATTCTTCCAGATCGAGAACAACTCGTGCCGAGAAATTCATCCGTAATAATTGCCCAGAACCTATTTGTTCCAATCGAATACCCCCCGTAGGATGTGGTAAAAGGCGACTTTTTACAAGGTTAGGGACGAACTGAGTCAAAGCCTCATAATCTGTAAGTACTTTCCAGACCTGTTCTATCGGGCGGAGAATGTGGATATTAGCGCTAATGCGTCGTTGTCGCTCAGAAATTTTTTCAACTTTGACATCAACAGCTTCTGAATTAACCGCGTCTGCAGTCAAATTCTCCTGATTTGTATTGCTGTTGCTAAAAGCGGAAAAATTGATTTTTTTAGGCGCGTAATGTTTTTCAGTTACTTTCATTTGGTGGTTCAGTTTCCTCAGCAAATTGTGGCAAAGTCAAAGTAAAACAAATTTTGCTTAATTCGGAGTTGGGAATTTCAGAACTGTCAACAGCGATCGTTCCATTAAGATGCTGTACATAAGATTTTACCAACGCCAATCCTAAACCAGTACCGGGAGTCCACCGACCTTTACCCCGACGGAATTTATCAAAAATATATGTGGCTTCTTCTTGAGATATACCCCTACCAACATTAATGATTTTAATCGATATTTTATCTGTGGAGTCGGAAATTTGGTGTTCTGCTTGCAATTCTACTTTTGTATCAGGTTCGGAATATTTACAAACATTTGATAGTAATTCAGTAAGAATACGCTCAAAACTTTCTATTTCCGTTTGCAGTTCAAGTGAATCTGCTGGTAATTCAAATAAAATTTCTAATCCTTTATCTGAGAGCTTTTTCTTAAAACGTTCTGTAATATCTTGAATTTTAGTATTTAAATCAATGCTTTCTAATTGGGGACGCTCTTGATGGGTTTCTAGTTTTTGCAGCGTGAGCAGATCGTTAATCAAGTCAATTTCTTTAGTACATTCTTCTTCAAGAATATTTAAGTATCTTGCTTGACGTTCAGGATCTATTCCCTTTTGACGTAGATTACGCAACGCCATCCGCATATTCGTCAAAGGATAACGTAGGCGATCGCTCATATTGCTGAGAAATTCATCTTTAAGCTCGTTGAGTTCTGCTAACTGTTTTACGTATTGGCGAGTTCTTTCATACAATTTAGCTTGAACTTCTAAACTACCCTGTAATTTATCGGTACGTTCATCTACTAAAGCTCGAACCTGTCTTAAAGTTTGATTTTGGATGATCGCGTTACTTAATTGAGCACATACCATTTCCACCATATTTAATTCAGCAGGCTTCCAACAGCGGGCTACAGACTGTTGTAGCGCCATAAATCCTAAGACTCTCCCTTGACTTTCCAAAGGAACTAAAAGCAATGCTGGTAAGACATCTAATGCAAACACTGGTGCAATTCCAGATGTGTCACCACGGCGACGATCAGAATTATTATTAATGACTACTGCTTTTCCAGAATCAGAAAAAGCACGCCGGGATAAACCACAATCTTTTAGCCAGTAAGAGCCATCTTCGGCAGATTCTGACTGTTCGATGACAATATTGTCTAGGTTTTTTGACCATTTACCGACTATTCTCGCTTTGGCTTTAGGAATATTTTCCTTGGAACGATTCCAGCGAAATAAGGGGTTAGTATATTTTAACGATATCAATAAACCACGATCTGCTTCCAATGCTTCAGCAGTAGCTGCTATCGCAGATTGGAGCATTTGATTTAGCTCCAGGTTGCTGCGACTCAGAATTGTTAACTGCTGAATTAAACTTTGATGAAGAGCACAAGTTTCCACATACTTTTTCTGGGAAGCAATCAACTGGATTTGCGCTACTTGTGAAAAAGCGATCGCACATGATGATTCAATCGCCCTGAGCAGTTCTTTTTCTGAGTCTTTCCACTCATAGGGCTGGGATTTAATCAAAAAGACTACACCGTCAATTTTTCCGCCAAATCTTGTGGGAATTACCAGTACCGATTTGATTGGTAAGGGTAAATGCCCGTGAGCGATTGCCAAAGTATTATTAATTGAATTAATGTCTTCAATTTTTGGCGGTTCAGATGCAAATACTAACTCATGTTTTTCCCATTGGTCGCTGGATAATATTTCGTTTGCTTGTGGTAAATCTAAGTCTTTAGGGGCACACCAATTTGCTGTAATTGTCTCTCCCGTACTTCCATTAGTAACTGTAACCAAGCAGCAACAATCGACTTTAAAAGCCAAGCCTAATAACTCGGCAATCTCTTGCAGCATCTCTTCTGGAGTTGGGCTATTGGCAATACTTTGATTAATTTTTTGTGCTAACTGGTGGGCATCATATTGCTCATGCAGCATCAGCTTAACCCGGTACTTGTGTTGTCGATCTATATCTAATTCATCAGAGTATTGCGGCAAGGACGATAAACGCTTTTTTCTTCCTGGTACACTCTTGGATAATGACCCCATTTTATTTGTTCCCGACTCCTGGAATTTCCGTAATCCTTGATCGCTTTGTCTGCACCCTGATGAACTCATATATTTCTGAGCAATATCTCTCACTTGTTATAGCTCTTTTATGTTTCAGATGACCAAATAATTTGGCTACATAATCTGAATAATTTTTAACATGTTGTATAAACACGTTCATACTGAGTAAAAGTACTAACCCATGCTTATACCTAAGAAGCTACAAGGGAAAAATTTAAATTAGGTTAGAAAGATGATGAATTTACCACTTCCTAACTTTGATTCAGAATATCCTTTGAGTAAATCTACATAAACCGTAAATACTCTATAATTCAGACCAAGATACGCCAAAAAGAATCCGCGTTAACACTGATGAATTTAAATAAATATGATACTTTTAGTTTTGGTTTTATTTTTACTTAAGTATTATGATTAAATGTGATAACACCTCAAAGTCTAAACTGCCAAATTTACTCAAAGATGAAGTTGAGTGAACTTACTTAATATTCTTCAAATTTTCCAGCAAAACAAATGCTCAACCCAATATTCTCAAGTCTCACTACATATTAAGTGGTGACGATGAACTTTGTGGTTAATTTGGCAATAGTCTACAGGGTTTATACTCAAATAAAATAAATTATAATTTAAATTAATATAATTAAAATTAATTATTGCTATAAGTTTTTTGATTAAAATATTTTACATTGGAATCAGAAACTGCCAAAAAATTTCTACAACTACAAATTCTGGTTGCAATAGCAGCCCAGCCGTCCCAAGATTTCAATCTTAAAGATAGCTGGGCTGCACTTTGCCGGACCGTATAGTTATCCGGCTAAACTCTCAACACTCAAAGGTACCATATCGCCATTTCTTGTTAATCCTAAAAGCATTGGTTGTTGGGGTTGAATTAAATGACCAGTGAGAACACAACGTTCTTCTTGTTGAGCGGTTGCAGCGATACTGGCTCTAATATCAGTTTTGGAAAATCGCGGCTTCCAATCTCCCGATTTTTGCTGAACATAATTCCACAGAATATTTCTGATCAGGGCTTGATATCCCTGATTGCCCGCAAGTTCTTTAAGTTTATCTTTGAGTTCTCGCTCCAAGCGAATGCTAGTAACTTCCATGTCGGTGGTGGGAGTGCGAGTAATTGTATGCATGATTTTTGCTCCTTTTATGTACAAAACTATAGACAGGATAGTAATACAAGTGTAGTATGTTTAAAGAAAGGATCAAACAAACAATTCTTATATAGGTGAAATTTTCTGTGATATTAACTCAACCCACCTCTACTTCCTCGCGTTATTCCCACGGCTTTTACAGTCGGGAATCAGGCGTAATGGGAGTGGAGTTTTTATGTGTGGGTGTAAATAGCCTTAAAAGGCGGTTAATTGCAGAATTTAACAAACATCGTGAATATACCAATTTTATATATACAAAAATTCGTGGGCGAGATTTAACACCCCAACGAGAACGAAAACGCGGGAGGTACAGGTTGAGAAATACTGTACCGATAAAGGACTAAAAGACTAACAGTCAATTCCAAGCCCCCGCTTCCGACCATGTTTGAAGCGGGGGTTTATTTATGAGGAGTCAAGCTGTGACGAGCGCAAGACAAATCTTAGAGCAATCTGTGGTGGTATTTTCTCAAAATTACCTGCCATTGTCTCGTATAAACATTAAGCGAGCAGTTGTACTGCTTGTTACAAAGAAAGCAGAACCCATCGAATTAATAACAGAAAAAGGATGGCGAGTTCATTCACCAAGCTTAGTACTTTACGTACCCAGACAAATCCGTTTAAAAACTGCTTCTGGCGAACGGATATGGAAAGTTCCCTCCGTTAATCGTCGAGAAGTATTGCGGCGAGACCACCATAGTTGCCAATATTGCGGTAGCGTTAAAAACCTAACATTAGACCATGTGATTCCTCGTTCCAGAGGCGGTCAACATACTTGGGATAACGTTGTTACTGCTTGCGAAAGGTGTAATTTCCGCAAAGGAGATAAAAGTCCCCGAGAGATGGGGATGAAGTTACGCACAAAGCCCAAGGCTCCAATCCACCCAGCGATTTTATTTGCTGAAGAATTCTGGAAGAGCGTTGCGCAAGAAGCAAACCTGGAATAACAGGAGAGCATGAGGAATGCTGAAATTAACTTATATGGAAACTAACTTTCACCTTGAATACCTCACTCAGTCCTTGGAGGATTGGGTACAGTCTAGAGTGATTTTAGCGCTGCGAGTTTGTCAACCTCTATGCGTGGAACCAAGTACTGCATCTTTTTTGCTTCCTGTTGATGTATTGGGATTGGAAACACTTCAAGCCGAAGCCAAACGCGAAGATAGAGAAGTCTTCAGTTTCTGTGTTTGTGATTCTGAATGCGTAGAAGTAAGTCTCAAGGGTGCTTGGTTATCAAATGGCTGTGAAGATGCAAATGGTTTATTTGTAACTGCAATTAACGATCGCACTGAATTTTTCCTGCACAAACTATGGTTGGAAGCACAGAGTTGTGCGTCAGTTGTGAGTGATTAAGAAGCTAATGGGTTTGCTTTTGGCGACCCATTAGTTTTTTGGCGATTAGGGATTAGGGATTAGGGATTAGGAATTGGCGATTAGTGAAAGCGTCATATGGTAATTGGTGATTATTAAATTTAAAATTTAACTCGTTAGGGTCATAAACTGATAAATAAAATAAATTACTAAAAATAATCTATTAAAAACTACTTATTAAAATTAAAATAATTTCTTCTGTAATACAATTGTAGTATCATGTAGGTAAGAGGGATGCAACAAAAAATAGGTTAAAGAGAAAATGCTGAAAGTTCACTTAACCTTAAAGTTAGATATATCTTTTAGAGCTTTCCAATTTAGAGCTTTTCAAAGCCACAATAAACAAGTAAAAAATATCAAACTTTCTCAAGCCAAATCCAATTTAAGGAGGAATGTAAACTACAAAACACCTGAATATCTGAATAAAGTGCAATCGATTTATTATTTAGAGCGTCAATGTTTTTGGTGATGATATGAAAACTCAAATTGAGATGATTCGAGCAGATATTACTACCCTTGAAGTAGAGGCGATAGTTAATGCTGCGAATAATTCTCTTCTGGGAGGTGGCGGCGTGGATGGAGCAATTCATCGTGCCGCAGGACCCGAGCTACTAGAAGAATGTCGTTTGCTAAATGGTTGTCCGACAGGAGAAGCAAAAATTACTAAGGGATATCAATTACCAGCAAAATACGTCATTCATACTGTCGGTCCGATTTGGCAAGGTGGGACACAAAATGAGGCAGAATTATTAGCTTCTTGTTATTTTTCCTGTTTGCTATTAGCAGTCGAAAATAAGATAAAAAATATTGCTTTTCCTGCTATTAGTTGTGGTGTTTATGAGTATCCACTTCAAGAAGCTTGTAATATTGCCCTTGAGTCAACTTTGAATTTTATTAAGGGCAGTGATGATTTAGAAAAAATTATATTTGTCAGTTTTAATAATTCTGTTTATCAAATTTATCTTGATGCTCGGCAAAAATTAGGTTTTGAATAAATAAGTTTTAGAAGATTTTAAGCATGATTTTTAAATAAAAAAATTTCATACATAAGTTTATATCAAAACATCTGCCTTGATTAAGTTGCGTTACGGCGTGGCGATGAAAGTAATCTTAAAACATATTTTTTTGCACGTCTAATATACCCTACTATATTTTTTTAAGAATATCTAAATATTTAATAGAGCAATATTATGACAATTTATTTTTACAGTGCTCGTGAAAAGATTTATGGCTGTTTTTCTAATTTTTCTCAACATGGTTTTAAGTTGGATGGAGATTGGTGGATAACTAGCGAACATTATTTTCAAGCCCAAAAATTTGTAGAAACCGATCGCCTTTGGTTTGAGAGAATACGGGATGTCACAACTCCAAAAGATGCTGCAAATATGGGACGTTCTCGCAAACACCCACTACGGAATGATTGGGAAAGTGTGAAAGATGAAATTATGTGCCGAGCAGTATTGTGTAAGTTTCAAAATCATCTCGAAATTCAAGAAATTTTGTTTGCTACTGGTGATGAGTTAATTGTTGAAAATGCACGAAGTGATTATTACTGGGGTTGCGGTGCTGATGGTACTGGAAAAAATAAGTTAGGAAAAATTTTAATGAAGGTGCGTGGAATTTTACGAGAACAATAATTCGGGTTTGGGTAATGGGTAATGGTTAGTTTTTTATTCGTATATGTCTTATGGAAAATAATACTAATAATATAAATATGCGTCCTTATGCAGGGGAAGTAGATTTAGAAGCCATCGCTAATCTAATTAATTTTTGTGATGCGACTTATCAGTTAGATCAAAAAACATCAGTTTCTGAACTAAGAGATGATTTCAATACTCCTAGTTTCGACCAAGAAAGCGATATATGCTTATGGGAAAATATTGATAAAAAGCTTATTGGTTTCGGTTCTTTATGGATAACTGAACCAAGCGATTCTATTGACGGTTATTTATCAATTTACGTTCATCCTAATCTTAAGAATAGTGCTCTGCAGTCTGAGATTATTCGATGGGGTGAATCAAGAATGCGTCAGGTAAGACAAGAGCGTGGTTTTGAAGTTAAGCTGCGTTCTCGCTGTCGAGATTCTTTTTCTGAACGCATTGTGACTTTAAAAAATCGCGACTTCACTATAGATCGCTACTTTTTACGGATGGAGCGATCACTATCTGAGCAAATTCCTCAACCAGATTTTCCGGAAGGTTTTACTTGGCGTCAAACAAACCCAGAGCAGGATGTAATCAAGTGGATGGAGCTATTCAATGATTCTTTTCAAGACCACTGGAATCATCATGATGTGACATTGGAAAACTTGCAGCACTGGCTTAAGAGTGAAAACTATAGATCTGACTTAGACTTGATTGCAGTTGATTCTAATGGTAAATTCGTTGCCTGCTGTTATGGTGAAATCTTTCCAGAAGACAATCTACATAAAGAATATAAAGAAGGGTGGATTAGTATTGTAGCAACGCGACGTGAGTTCCGTCGTATGGGAATAGGAAAAGCGATTTTACTGAGCAACTTGCATCAACTTAAAGCTGCTGGGATGGATGTCGCCAAGTTAGGGGTAGATGCAGATAATCCTAATGGTGCATTGGGACTCTATGAATCCATCGGTTTCCGAAAAATCTATACAACTCTTTGTTTTGTAAAAGATGTTTCCTATGAAGATGTTTGATTCAAGTTCAGTTAATTAGTTACTATCCCCCTAATAAGAAATTACCAATCACCAATCACCTATTACCCATCACTTAAATTGGCAAACGGTTAATATCCTGATTGCAGCCAATCACAACAATTGCTGTACCTGCTTCTAGACGTTGACTTGGTTCCGGATTAATTTGAAATTTACCATCGTGGCTGACTGCAAGAACATTTATACCGTAACGATTACGAAGTTGCAGTTCAGCAATAGTTTTATGATGAAAATCTTCGGGAACAATACATTCAATGATGCTATTATCTGGATCGAGTTCAAATCTATCCAGAATTGATGGTTTAGTCAGTGTTCTTGCTAAAGCGCAACCTGCTTCATCTTCAGGGAAAACAACATGATCCGCACCGACTCGGCGCAATAATTTGCTGTGAACTTCACTAGAAGCTTTGGCTATTACCCGGGATACTCCCCCTTCCTTTAAATTAAGAGTAGTAATGATGCTTTCTTGGATATAATTACCAATGGCAATTATTACGGTATCAAATTCAAAAATTCCTGCTTCTTCTAGAGCGCTGGCTTCTGTAGAATCTAATTGTAAAGCATGACCGGTAATTTCGTCTGTCAGGGCTTTTGCAACCTGCTTTTCATCTACATCAGTGGCTAGTACTTGGTAGCCCATCTTATGTAAACTCGAACAAACAGAACGACCAAAACGACCTAATCCAATTACAGCAAATTGCTGATTGTCTTTACGCAAGCCGCGAAAAAACGCAAATGATGACAGACTCACTCTATAGTTCCTTAATTATTGCTGTTTAGATTAAAGACATAAAATCGGACATTTAAAATCAGTTGTTGATTTCATTCTTGATTGAGTCCGATAATATCTAGTTTAAATAACTCTAACCTTAATTGCACTAGTTAAATCATGCTTCATACTAAAACTACTTTTCAACTTGAGTGAAGGACTTTATAGGAATTTGTTCTTTTTTAGTTAAACATACAGCAATACCTTTTTCATAATAAGCAGCTTCATTGATAAAAACCGGATAAACTGTTGATTCACCTTCGTAAAAAATGGTTTTTCCTTCAAAGTTGAGAAACAGTGGGTCGCCAGGATTAAGAGGTGCGTAATCTTTAAATTGTAATTGTGGATGAATCATTGCTTGTATCCCCTCTTCATCTCGTGGATAGTCAACAATTTCGGTACATCGATAAATGGTTAGTTGGGAAGGTGCTGTTGGTGCTTGACCTCGGTTATAAGCATCGATGTAGTCGAGAATCATACAAAGTAGTTTTTCTGTTTGCTCAAAAAACCATGCATTCAATACTCCTTGAGCAATTGGTCCAATTTCAATGGTCAATCCCAGTTCAAATCTTGATCGCAAAAAGCAGCGATCGTGACTTTGCTCCCACTGGTAAACTTTAATTGTTGGATCGATATTGCTTAAATAAGCTGCTAATTGTAGATTGAATGGACTATCGCTAACTGGAATGATGGTCAATCCCATATTAGCGGTCGTACTGTGCAAATCGAAAATCGCATCAACCTTAGAATTTTCTTCTGCAGCTAATACTTGATGAATTACCTTGGCTTGTTTATCTTCATAACTGGAACGCTGAGGATTTTCAAGGTCTTTAATAGAAAAACAACGGTTTAAGTCCCGATCTACATAGCGTCTTGCAACTGCGAATGCTTTGGGATTTGCTAGCAGAGTTATGGTTTCGAAACTGGAGCGTTTTACTAAGTCGGGAAAACGTTCCAACTTTTTTACTAAATAAGCTCCCGTAAATTCGTTACCGTGAGTTCCACCAATGATTGCAAGTCGTCTAATATGATTTGCACCCATAAAATATATTTCTCCTTTGTTTGAGAGAATTTTTTAATCTTTTTGAAGAACCTTTAATTCTTGTTCGCTCGAAAAACTATCTTCTCAGGTCTTTAAATGAAGTTTCTTGATAAATATTTGCTTTATTAGCCTTTTCAGCTTGTTTATAGTTTATCTGAATAAATGTATCTTCTTGTTTAAAAAAAACAGTATCAATCGACAATATACGTAAAAATTGTAACAATAAAATAAATGTACAAAGATAAGTATGATTTTTCTTGTAGGTAAGTATTAACTAGTAAATATAATTGCTAGAGTTAAATTTTCTATGGGTAAATACTGACAAGAATAAAGTTAAATACTATGACTATTGTCAATTCTTATTAATATCTATACCTATTACACTAAATCTAGGAGTTATAACCATCGTGAAAGCAACGAGTTTTCCTAGTTCTAAACTAGAAGCAACAGAAAAAGTACTCGATATCAATTATGTCTTTGCTCGTCACGAGACATTTCATCCTCGCCATGGTTGGTTGACACTCCCTGGTCTAAAGACGCAGAGATTCTTGGTTCGGTAACTCGCCGTTAGACAGCAGACTTGCGCCAACTGACTGCATAGGGCAAATCTCCCCAAGCGTAAGTACAAGCCATTGAATTGAGTTCGTCCGCAAAAGGAAACTCAGCAGATAACACTGCACAATATTTATTCAATGCATATTTATTGACTTTTTTATCCTTGTTGTCCATCCAGTACCCTAAACATTTGTTACGCACAAATTGACTTGTACGAATAGCATCGTCGACACAGCAAAACTGCTTTTCTCTTCCTTTTAGCTTGAACTCAAATATTTTCATTGACCCGACCTATCAATATTTATTAGTAACTATTTTGTTATCATACACGATAACTTTTTATTCTGTTTTAGTTAACATTTAAGTAAACGTGAATGTTAAAATACCACCTGCTATTTAATCACTGGAAGTATGGGAAAAGCAGGTCGAGCACTAAGGAAAGTATTAGAGTCTTACAACATTAGTCAAAGCCTATTAGCTAGAGAGTTGGGTGTTGAACGTCCCATTGTCTTTCGTTGGTTTCATGAACGTACAGACCCTACAGCGGAAAGAGTGGTGGAGATTGTTCAAACTTTACGACATATCAACATATCTGCTGCGACAGATTTTGTAGAAGCATACTTAGGAAATGTGACACACACAACTCAGATAAATTCAGAACAAAAGCTACCTCAATCAGAACGAGTTAATGTCTCAATATTGTCTCAAGTTTTTCACAATACAACTAACTCTTACAAGTATCTATTTTTTCTCTCAATATTAGATATCATCGCAAGAAGAAAATTTGATACATTATCACCTATTAGCTTTCGAGAAATAGTTGTAGAGATGTTGGCAAATGCTTGGTATCCTCACACTTACTTTAAACTTTCCTTTGGAAGGCAAGACCAAGTTACAAATAAATTAGATTCTCTAAACTTAGAAATTAGCGGGCCAATCTTAAAATTTAGAGATGCTGATAAAAAGTTTTTACGAAAAACACTTCATTATCAAAACATTGATGACATTATTAATTTTATAAGTAGGTATGTTCCCTTTCGCCTTATTCGTCCGTTTTTTACCTCAGAAACTAAGGGTTTAGCAGATGCAAAAATAAATCAAATTCTTGTCAGTCTAACCTATGATAAATTTGAATTAACAAAACCTATTTATTGCTTTGACTCTCAAAAATTAAAAAATTGTACGGCAATTGTTTTACATCAAGACTGGGTAGAATATATTGCAGAAAACTATTCAGTTATTAGAGGCTGGGTATCTTGGAAATGGCTTTGCTATATGCAAAGATGTAATCCAAATGTACCAGCGATCGCAAATAAACTATTTCCCCCACAGCAAAGAGAATCATTAACAAGTCAGACTAAATTCTGGAAACTTGTTTTAGAAAATACAGAGGCTCACTGTATTTACTCTAACTTTGCTTTAAATACAGACAATTTATCTCTTGACCATTATTTACCTTGGTCTTTTGTTGCTCACGATCAGCTTTGGAATTTGATTCCGACAATTCCATCAGTTAATTCTAGTAAATCGAATAATATCCCATCAGTAGATAAGTATTTTATTAAATTCGTTGAACTTCAGCATATTGGTTTGATGATTTCTTCTGAGCATCTTCCAGAAAGACAATGGAATAAATATATTGAATCATATCTAACTGACTTAAAAATATCAGATCAAAATAACTTGCTTGATTTAGAGATTCTTCATTCTGCATATAGAAATACATTTCTTCCTCTATTATCTTTGGCTACTACACAGGGCTTTATGGCAGATTGGTCATATCAGAATACATAATTGACTAAATTAAGTACGTCAGATGAATAACTCATCCGGTATAGAAACTCCCTCCCACGTGCTCAAAGTAATGGATTTACCACTGGAGGTGATGGAAGGAGCGCTGCGAATTGGTATCGGTAAATTTACAACAAACGAAGAAATTAAATGTGCAGCAGAAATATTATCATCTGCGATCAATTTAACTCGTAAGGCTATGCATCGTAAAGCTTAGAATTTGTTATTTCTCTGTTTATTAAATGTATAGCACTACGTAATTAGTTTAGGACATTGCTAAATGCTGTTCTTCATAGACGTACTAAAACCTGTATAGCACTACATCGCGAGGTTAGGACATTTATAAATCCTAAAGTCTATATATAGTAAGTTTATGTCCTACGGACACGCGATGCTAATGACTTTTTACTTGCACGTAGCGCTATATCTATCCCACAAGTAAATTTTCCTCAGGATAGTGGATACTAGTAGGTCGGGGATCGCCAAGAATCGCAGACATTAATAGCAGCACCCCAACTCTACCAATATACATGGTGACAACTAAAATCAACTTAGCTGGAATTGATAAAGCAGCAGTAATACCAGTTGAAAGACCAACTGTAGCAAAGGCAGATACTACTTCAAAGAATATTTCTAAAAATGATAAACTCGAATCAGTAAGGGAAATAACAGTAGTAACAACAATCACTGTTGCAACTGAGCCAACTAAAACACCAATGGCTTTGAGGACCAAAGGAATTGGGATTCTACGTTTATACAGCAAAACCTCCTCTTTTCCCTGCAAAATAGTTTTGGTACAACTAGTTAACACTCTCAAGGTGGTTGTTTTCATTCCCCCACCAGTACCACCAGGACATGCACCAATAAACATAAAAGCTATTGTGATAAATAACCCGGTATTAGTCATGCTACCAATATCAATACTGTTAAAACCAGCAGTTCTAGTAGTAACTGATTGAAACAAAGCTGCTAAAAACTTTCCGTCAAAATTTAAGCTTTTTAATGTTTCAATGTTTCTTAATTCCACACCAAAAAATGCAACAGTTCCAACTGCTAACAAAAATACAGTGGTGCTAATAGCTACTTTAAAATCTAAAGAAAAAATTTGATTTTCTCTTCTTCCCTGAAATCGATCGCGCAACCAAACAAAAGTTTCTAAAATTACTTGATAACCAATACCGCCAAAAATAATTAACCCACTAATAGTCAATATCACTAGTTTTGAAGACTGATATCCCGACAAGCTATCAGCAAACAGGCTAAAACCAGCATTATTCCAAGCGCTAACGCTATGGAAAATAGCTAGCCATAGTCCCTTAGCCCATCCATGTTCGGGTACGAATCCCCGAAGTAATAATAATATGCCTGTAATCTCAAAAATTAGGGTAGTAGCAATAATCGAACGAATAATTTTGGCGCTACCTTGCATCCCCCTACGGTCTAAAGCTTGCTGAATAGCCATCTTCTGTCTGAGGTCAAATCTACGCCCAGTTAGCAGAATCAGAAAGGTCGTAGTGGTCATATAACCCAAACCACCAATCTGAGCTAGCAGCAAAATGAACAGTTGACCCCAAAATGAAAAATATGTGCCAGTATCCACCACAGCTAAACCAGTAACGCAAACAGCCGAAGTAGCCGTGAATAAAGCAACAATAGGGTTATTCCAATTACCGCTGCTGGTAGAAAAAGGCATCATCAATAAAATAGTCCCAACAGCAATAACTGTGAGAAAACCAAAACAAATTGTACGAGAAACAGTCATTTAAAAATACAAAAACAAATGATTATACAGGATGATTTAGTTGGTACTATCCCGACGGAGAAAAACACCCTAATTCAAATAAAAACACATGGTAGCCTAACTTTATGTAGTTTTAAATTCTAACTTTTCTTAACATTGCTTACTTCATGAGTGCAACAATATACCAACAAATCCAGCAATTTTACGATGCTTCTTCTTCATTATGGGAAGAAACTTGGGGCGAACATATGCATCATGGTTTCTATGGTGTAGATGGTAAAGAGGAAAAAGACCGCAAACAAGCACAAATAGACCTGATTGAGGAAATACTTAGTTGGTCGGGGGTAGAACAAGCAGAAAACATTTTAGATGTAGGTTGTGGGATAGGAGGTAGCAGTTTATATCTTGCAGCAAAATTATGTGCTAAGGCGACAGGTATTACTTTAAGTCCGGTACAAGCGAAACGAGCAAACCAACGCGCTCGTGAACTAGGTTTTGCTGCTAGAACAAATTTTCAAGTTGCAGATGCTCAAGAAATGCCATTTGCAGATAATTCTTATGACTTGGTATGGTCACTTGAAAGTGGCGAACATATGCCAGATAAAACCAAGTTTATCCAAGAATGCTATCGCGTGCTCAAACCTGGCGGAAAACTTATCGTAGTAACTTGGTGTCATCGACCTACGGATCGATTACCCCTAACAGCACAAGAAGAAAAACATTTAGCTGAAATTTATCGGGTTTATCACTTACCTTACGTGATTTCTTTACCAGAATATGAAGCGATCGCTCGGAATATCTCTTTAAACAATATTCGTACTGCTGATTGGTCGCAAGCTGTAGCGCCATTTTGGGATTTAGTGATTCAATCAGCCTTCAATCCCAAAGCAATTTTCGGTTTGTTGACATCTGGTTGGGACACAATACAAGCTGCTTTGTCTTTAGGTTTAATGAGCGAAGGTTACAAAAGTGGGTTAATTCGCTTTGGCTTACTTTACGGGACGAAGTGAGTAATAAGTAATGAGTAATAAGTAATGAGTAATAAGTAAT
>JGI1201J43222_100066_pt1 | contig 42577 bp, 38 predicted proteins | sample MastesBC008_FD_43222 | JGI IMG/M metagenome (IMG submission 43222) | reverse complement strand
GACAAAAGCATGGGATATTTTTATGTCTCTTGTTGACACTACTCGTAAGTTGGGTATCAGTTTTCTTGAGTATATTCGTGATCGTATTTCTTTAACTAAGAATATACCACCTTTGGGGACAATAATTCGGGATAAGTCCTCTTCTAATCCTTTTGGTTGGTCATGGATACCTGAGTAACTCCTTACCCCGGAATTTTGAGGGGATACAATTAATATATCTCAAAAGTGTATGAGTGAAACTTATAAATGACAACAAATAATCTTTCTCGACAAATTGTAGCGATGGGTGGTGGAGGCTTTTCCATGGAGCCAGGAAATCCTCGACTAGATAAATATATTTTAGAAGTTTCGAACCAGAAAACTTCTAAAATTTGTTTTCTTCCCACAGCAAGTGGCGACTCCGATAAATATATCGTCAAATTCTATTCAGCATTTTCACGTCAGCAATGTAAGCCATCACATCTATCACTTTTTCAACCACACACAGCTGACCTAAGGTCTTTCTTGCTGGAACAAGATATTATTTACGTCGGAGGTGGAAACACCAAAAATCTAATGGCTTTGTGGAAAGAATGGGGACTTGATCGCATTTTACGAGAAGCTTGGGAGGAAGGAGTAATTCTGACGGGATTGAGTGCGGGTTCGATTTGTTGGTTTGAGGAAGGCTTAACAGATTCAATACCTGGTTTGATCACGGTATTACCGTGTTTGGGCTTAATTAAAGGCAGTAATTGTCCCCACTACGATAGCGAACCAGAAAGAAGACCTGCATATCATAATTTGCGAGCGCAAGGATTAGTCAGCGATGGGTATGCTACAGATGATGGAGTCGGTTTGCACTTCATTGACGATACATTACACAAAGTGGTAAGTTCTCGTCCCCAAGCCAAAGCCTATAAACTGGAAAAAATTAATGGTGAAATTCGTGAAACTGTTTTAGAGCCAATATATTTAAGCCAATATATTTAAGCCAATATATTTAAGCCAATATATTTAAGCCAATATATTCAAGTCAATATATTCAAATAATATATTTGAAAATTTAAGAAGCGATCGAGAAATACAACAGAATTAAGTAGTCAGAAGACAGGATTCAGAAGTGTAATGTACTTGACCTGATTCTTAGCTTTCTACCTGACTTACCGTAGTCTGTAACTCAGATAGCTAGGCATAAATCTTTCTAACCTTGAGTCGTCGTGGTAGATTTAGGAGGCTGTAAATAACCTGCCGCAATACATTCCTCAATAGTTTCTTGAACGAGATTCCATAATTGAGGTGCACCTTCTTCTACAGGAGCCATTCTTTTCATTACTTGCTCGTGTGTAATATTATAAAGTTGCCAGGTACCACCTTTTGTTGCTTTATTATTTAGCATTGGTTGTATGCGATCTAAAGCTGCAGCAAATTTAGCAGATGGGGTTTCTCTCGCTTCAAACTCTTCCCAGAGTAAATGTAATTCTTTTCCCTGATTTTCTGGTAAAATTCCAAATAATCTTTTAGCTGCTGCGGCTTCTCTTTGAGCCTTGCTTTTATTATTTTGAATGTCAAAACAGAAGGTATCGCCAGCATCTATTTCAACCAAATCATGAATTAGCACCATTTTCATTGCATGGAACAAATCGACTTCAGACGGTGCATATTCAGCCAAAATCATTGTCATCATAGCCAAATGCCAAGAGTGTTCTCCACTGTTTTCTCTTCGAGAACCATCGGTGAGCATAGTTTGGCGTAATACTGTTTTTAGTTTATCTATTTCGACAATAAATTGGATTTGCTGATTTAATCGGTAATTATTCACCTTAAATTTTCCGTGTAGTTACATATTTTTAATACCCTATCCCAGAACATCATAAAAGTTTTATTGTTCTTTTTCATACGAATTGCAAGCAATCTGCTATTTTCAAAAATGTCAGGACTTATACAATTCCTTCAATGAGAACCAAAGGTTTAGGGAATACAAAATCTTGTCTTGCAATGTGGTTTGATACCACAGCCCCGATTCCGACTCCTGTATTCTACTTTTGTTAAATGGAAAAACATATGGATATGTGTGGATTGGGAGTCTCCATCGGACGCTGCAAGTTCTGGCGTAAAACTTAATAACAGAACCTTGTTTAGCGGTAGCTAGGAGATACAGTGCAAATCCGAACTAAACGTCAAACTATATCCATAGCGGGGCTAAAGTCCAGATATCTTAAATCCTGACCAAGTATATAGCACGGAAATTTTTCCAGCTGTATTTAATAAATGACTAATTAAATTACTACTTCAAAAGCTTATGCCAGACATGTTAGTTAAACTTTATAACTTGCCTTCCTTAGAAGCAGAAATGGATAAAAAACAACAGGAAGGTATTATTATCCGTCGCGCGATCGCACCCGAGAAACACTTAGTTCTGGCTTGGGTTGAGAAACACTTCAATTCCCATTGGGTAAGTGAGTGCGATGTTTCTTTTCATAATAAACCACCTAGTTGCTGGATAGCTATTGAAAAAGAAAAATTGATTGGTTTTGCTTGTTATGAATCCACCTGCAAGAATTTTTTTGGTCCAATGGGGGTTGATGAAGCAGCACGAGGACGTGGAGTAGGAAGAGCACTTTTATTGGCAAGTTTACACGACATGCGGGTACAAGGTTACGCTTATGCTGTGATTGGTGGTGCTGGTGCTGTGGAGTTTTATCAAAAAACAGCAGGTGCAGTAGTAATAGAAGATTCCAAGCCAGGAATCTACAGTGGTATGTTACGGGACAAAAGTATCTAGGTTGAAATTTGGATTTGGATTTAGATTTAGATTTGAATATGAATATGAATATGAATATGAATATGAATTTAAATTTAAATTTAAATATGATGCTGATGTTAATGCTGCACTTAAGATTGCAGCTTTGGGGTTGTCCGTAAGCCAGTCGGGAAGTCCGGCGATTAGTTGTTATACCAAATCCGATTTTTAAAACCCCTTTATATTTTTTGGGATTTACCCCCACACTTCCCATACTTCCCTCTCTGATTCTAAAAAGGGGTAATTAACCTGGACTTAGTATCAGTTGGAAGGACAGTTAAATATTATCCCGACTAACTTCTTTGAACTGGGCTGAAGTCCACAGACTTTTAGCCATGGGTTGCTTACTCCCCAATATTTCCCAAGAATATTTATTCAGTTAATTATTAGTCATTATTATCAGTTGCATTTTTTAAACTAATAATAATGACTAGTAAAACAGTAATGAATAATGAAAAAGTTCGAGAACCAATTTATTGATCGCTAAGTTAGTTGATTGCTGATTTCGCGATCGCTCCTAAGTTTAAACCAGGTGGATATTTACCTTCTTCCTTGACTCGTTTAATATCCGCCGGTGTAATTCGCAGTTGTAATTTTTGCACTAAGATACTAATGATATCGCCCTTATCAATGATTCCTGCAACTGCACCAGCAGGTGAAAGCACTACAATTCGAGATAAGTTTTCATTCTCTAGTTTATTAATAATATTTGCGATACTTGTACTTTCCGTCACGCTAGGAATTTCCGTTAAGGGATGAACAATGTCATTTAAAGTTTTACTTTCCCATTGACTGCGCTCAATAACACGTAAATCATCAATGGACACCATACCCCGATAACGCCCATCAGATTCGGCAAAGTATACCTGAGAATGATTTGTTTCTAAAAGATATAAATCTGCAAACGAACGAATTGTTTGATCTGCATCCACAACCCTAAAGTCCCGCGTCATGGTTTCGCTAGCAGTGATTTTGAGTAAAGTTTCTTGTAAAACACTGACGCGATCGTAACTTGTAGCATTACGAATACAAAACCAACCCAAAAGTGCTATCCACAGACCAGTAACCAGTTCACCAGTCAAATAATCTACTAATAAACCAAGAGCAATTGCACAATAACCTAAAACTTGACCCGTCCTTGCAGCTAAATGTATCGCTTGGAAGCGATCGCCCGTAGCTTTCCATAATGCAGCTTTTAAAACTTGTCCACCATCCAGAGGTAAACCGGGAATCAAGTTAAATAAAGCTAAGACTAAGTTGATTCGACCCAAGTCCCCCAACATAACACCCAGAACACTAGTGTTAGAAAATACTTCAGATGTCAAACTTAGGAGAAAAAATAAGGCAATACTAACCAAAGGTCCAGCAATTGCAACTTGAAAGGCTTTGAAAGGAGTTTTGGATTCTTCTTCAATTGCAGCAACACCGCCAAATAAGAATAACGTAATTGAATTGACTTTGATTCCTTGAGATTTTGCAACTAAGCTGTGACCCAATTCATGTAATAGCACCGAACCAAATAGTAGCAGTGCCATAATTACACCAGCACCCCAAGCAATAACAGATCCTAATTCTTGATAATTTATACCAAAGTTTAGAGTTGCTAACCCCAAAATCACAAACCATAGGGGGTCTAAAAATAATGGGATTCCAAATAACGATCCTATTTTCCAGTTTGTTTGCATGACTATTTTTTGAAACTAAAGATTTCCTATGCTTGAGGGCAGATACACAAGTTAATTATTTTCATCTTTTTATTTTTTATTCTTTAATTAGTTAATTCTTTTTATTATTCTAATTCTTTTATCAATTGATGTATCCTAAAGATTCAAATCCTTATTGACAGCTTTAGAAACTAGAAGTCATACAATCTAAAGTTGATACATATAATAAAAAATTACAAGTGCTAAATATTTGCTTCAACTTAACCTTGTAATTCATAATTTATATTGAGTGGATACTATAAAAGTAGTATTAACAAAATAGTCTTAGAAAATAAGAATTATCAATGAAAATTTTAAAAAATTATTTTACTTATAGCACTACGTAATTAGGTTAGGACATTTATGAATACTCAAACCTGTGAGTAGTAAACTTTTGTTCGCCATAGGCGCGGTCTGTTATGTCCTACGGGCACCCTAGAGGCTGAGACGCGCCTAAAGGCGTAAGTGCAGCATACCGCAAGGTTTAACGCCGACGCCCGCCATAAGAGCTCTAGCTATAGCTGCGCTACCTACGGATCCGGAGCCGCTACCTTACGGTAGGCTAATGACTTGCGCGTAGTGCTATATGATATTTTTAATTTGTTTGTGAAAGAGATGTCTGTCAGAGTTATAGACACAAAAAATTTTTAGTAGAGACGCTGCAATCGAGCGCCTCTAAAACTTTAAAATCTCCTTAGGCGTCAACCTCTAGAAGAATTCCTAATTTACAAAGTACCAATATTAGTCAATCCCAATACAATACCGATACCGAGGATATGACCAAAACACATTGCACCAACAAATGCTGGGATACTGATAGGGACAAGGGGCATTTTTGGTCCAATATTAGGGTACTTAATTTTTGTCGTCAATAAAAGAGATACTATAGAACTGCCAGCAATTATTCCCGCTACTTGGGGAGTCCACATAGGTGTTACGGGTACATTAGCTGCAGTTGACAGTAAGTAAGAGATCAAATTTCTTTCTCCTGAATGGAAAATGTATATAAACCACCAAAATTATAAGTTCCAGATAAAGAAGCGGGTATTCCGTCAAAAATATATTTTTTTCTGTATTGTGTGATACAAAATTATAAACTGTCATGCGAATTAAAATTTGTGGCATTACAAAACCACAGCAAGGTAGGGAAATTGCATCTTTAGGGGCAACAGCATTGGGGTTTATTTGTGTTAAAGCCTCTCCACGCTATGTTGACATCAATCAAATTCGAGCAGTAGTAGAACAAGTCCCTGAAGATACTGACAAAATTGGTGTATTTGCTAATTCTTCCATAAAAGAAATAATTCACATTACCACAAATTCAAGCTTAACGGGCATCCAGTTGCATGGAGACGAATCGCCAGAATTCTGCCAACAATTACGAGACAATCTGCCCGATATAGAAATTATTAAGGCTTTACGAATTAAAGCTGCTGATGATTTAAGTAAAGTAGAATTTTACCTTGCAAAGGCTAATACACTTTTACTTGATGCCTATCATCCCCAACAATTGGGAGGTACGGGAGAAAAGATAGATTGGCAGACTTTAAAGCAATTTAATCCCGGTTTGCCTTGGTTTTTAGCTGGGGGATTAACTCCAGACAATATTTTAGAAGCTTTAGCTTTGATTCGTCCCAGTGGGATTGATTTATCGAGTGGTGTGGAACGCTCTCCAGGAGATAAAGATTTGAATAAAGTGGCAAAGTTATTTGAGCAATTGGCTATTGGAGATTAGTGACTAGGAATTAGGGATTAGCTCCAATCAATCCCCAACAGCCAGTCCCCAGAGGCTAGAGGCTAGAGGCTATGACTAACGTCACGTTCCGAGCCGCCGACGCCGAAGGCTCTGACTATAGCTGCGCAACCTATTGCTGCGCTACCTACGGATCCGGAGCCGTCACCTGCGGCGTCGGCAGATCCGCAGGCTCTATATCGCAAGGCGGGACGCAGTGCTATCCCTAGTCCCCAACATCTAGAAAAATGCTGCTTGGTGGCGAATCAAATTAAAAAATTCTTCTCGGGTTTTTTGCTCTTGCTCGAATACCCCTACCATTGCACTGGTAACAGTCCAAGAACCCGGCTTTTGTACACCTCGCATTACCATGCACATATGAGTTGCTTCGATTACAACTGCAACTCCTTTTGGTTCAAGAATCTCTTGTACGGCTTCAGCCACTTGTCTGGTTAAACGCTCTTGTACTTGTAACCGACGAGAATACATTTCAACAATGCGAGCTAATTTACTCAACCCGACAACTTTTTGATTGGGAATATAAGCAACATGAGCTTTACCCATGAAAGGTAACATATGATGTTCGCAAAGACTAAAGAGATTGATATCTCTAACCAGTACCATCTCGTCATGACCTTCATCAAAAATTGCACCATTGATGATGTCTTCTAAAGACTGCTTGTAACCACTGGTAAGGAATTGCATTGCCTTGGCGACACGCTGTGGGGTTTTGAGTAATCCCTCCCGTTCCGGATCTTCTCCAACTCCCTCGAGCAGAGTCCGAACTGCATCGGTCATCCGCTCCATCTGCTCTGGTGATTCTGGCTTTGGTATGTTTTGTTCTTTTTTACTTTTTATAACATCTGCTAAATCGGGAATCAGAGGAGATTGGGAGATGTTGGAGCCGTTGGAACCGTTGGAACGAACGATAGTCATGATGTCTTTTAGTTTTTGTCTGTAGTTAACAGAGTCGATTTAAGTCGAAAAAGAAATAATCGAAAAATAGATACGACAAGCGTATAGCTTGTCTGTGAAATACCTGTTTATTTGCTGTTACGGACAATTGTCATTAGTTAGATAGACACCCATCGAAGATAGTGAATTTGGGAATTAAGAATCTGACAAGTTGGTGAGAGAATTAAGGTTTGCGAGGTTCAATACTCATATATTTTAAGGCTGACAACCTTAAATACTTGTAAAAACATTACACTGGAAAGCGCATATACTATCCTCTGAGCTTTACGACACAAAACCAAAACTTTGCCTTTTGTTTTTCTCTTCAAACCCTCTTAAAACAAGAAAATTGAAGTATCCTGTCAACTCAACAATCAATTTGGATGATGGACAGTTCACAAATAACTAACGATTCACGAACGCAATAATTCACAAATAAAGGAGTTGGTGAAAAAGAGTTCGCGGAAAAAATTCACGAACGGAAATTCACAAACGAAAATTTACAGAACGCCTGCACTTGGCATGAGTGTTAATTCATCTACAACTGCTTGCTTTGGTAACATCGCAGCATAGAGAATCGAGCGAGCAACATCTTCAGGAGATAACATTTTAGAGCGGTCAAAGTCCGCATTCACGGTGTCAGTATCCCAGATACTAGTATTTACAGCACCGGGACAAATCGCTGTCACGCGAATACCGTGAGGACGTTCTTCTTGCGATAAAGCTTGAGAAAGAGCCATTAAACCAGCTTTGCTGACGCAATAAGCTCCCCAACCGGCAAAGGCTTGTTTTCCTGCAACAGAGGAAACATTAATAATTGTCCCCGTGCCGCGATCGCGCATCGCTGGTAAGACTCCCATAATACACTGAAAGACACTGGTTAAATTTAAATCTATTACCCGTTGCCAATCAGATAGTGAAGTTTGACTTAGAGTCCCTGTATAACCAATGCCAGCATTATTGACGAGAATATCTATATTCCCAAAGTCACCAATAATATTCTGGATATTTTCTGACACTGTTTCTACATTTTCTAAATCAAGAGGATAAAATTTTGAGTTTACCCCCAACGCCTGAGCTTCAGATGCGACCTTTGCCAACTTATCAGTTGTTCGACTGACTAAAGCAATACCTATCCCCGCTTTTGCAAATTCCAAAGCGGTGGCTTTACCGATACCACTACTAGCCCCGGTAATTAGGGCAGTTTTTTTTTGCTCCACACTCATGCTTTCTTCCAATATTTCGAACGCTTTGACCGCACATCTATCCCATTATTGAAGTCTCTTGGCCTGGATAGATTAAGCTGTGCTTAAAATTCAAAATTTTTTGATGATTGCTGCTATACTCCCTTCAACGGGTATATGACTCGTCGAATTATCAAATAGATTCTAAGGCACACACATATTTCTCACTAAGAAATAAGCAGCTTGCCTTGAATACCGATAGCGGCTACTCTGCAAGGACATATCCTGGCGGACCTTGTATTTCATGGTCTTAAAGTAAATAAATTAGTCCGGTACAAACCACCCTGTACTATCGAGTTAATTGGTAAAAAAAGTACAAATGCCTATGGCTGAGAAGATTGTTAAAAATCTTTACGTGCCATAGGCAATTATAGCATTGCTGTTTTATTTAAACTAAAAATTCCTACTTTTAAGAAACATCTAGTTCCTGGAAAGATCCAATGGCGCGAAATTTTTCATAGCGCAACTGGCGTCTTTGTTGGGGAGTTAGGCGAACCAATTCTTCAAGATTATCTAACAAAGCTTGTTTGAGAGTTTGGGCAGCTTGTAAAGGGTCTGAATGAGCGCCACCAACTGGTTCGGTTAATATTTGGTCGATAATACCAAGATTTTTTAAGTCGTTAGAAGTAATTTTTAGTGCTAAAGTTGCCTGCGGTGCTTTAGAAGAATCTTTCCAAAGAATTGCAGCACATGCTTCAGGAGTAGCAACGGTATATACAGAATGTTCAAACATCATTAACCGATCGCCTACACCGATTCCCAATGCACCACCGGACCCTCCTTCCCCAATCACCGTACAGATAATTGGTACTTCTAAGCGAAACATTTCCCGTAAATTATAAGCAATAGCTTCTCCTTGACCTCCTTGTTCGGCTACCACTGTTGGTAAAGCTCCAGGAGTATCAATGAAAGTTATAATCGGCATACTGAACTTATTGGCATGTTCCATTAGGCGCATTGCTTTGCGGTAACCACCGGGAGAAGCCATCCCAAAATTACGAGCAATGTTATCTTTGGTGTCCCGACCTTTTTGATGACCCAACATTACCACCGGCTGTCCGCCCAAACGAGCAACTCCACCTACTAAAGCCGGGTCATCAGAACCACCGCGATCGCCATGTAGTTCCATCCACTCATCGGTAATCGCTTGAATGTAATCTAAAGTACTAGGGCGTCGCGGATGACGAGCTACTTGTAGTCGTTGTGTTGGTGTCAGGCTACTGAAAATTTCTTCACGTAATTGCATAGCGCGTGTTTCTAGTTGACGAATCTGACTAGAAACATCGACGCCATTTTCCTCAGCAAGTTGACGAATTTGCTCAATTCGATTAGCAAGTTCTGCTAGCGGCTTTTCAAAATCTAGTAGTAGCGGTTTGCGCTCTGTAGTAGCCATTCTTAAAGTGATAATTGTTGAATTATAGAGATTTTGTTGGTATATCGGGGAAATTAAGGGCTAAATAATAGATCTTACCTGAGCTCGGGACTAAAAAATCCCTCTAAAACTCAATTAGTTTTTTAGAGGAGAAAATTTAGGTAGTGCTTCTTATCTTGCAGCCCTGGGCTTAATCTAGGTAGTAAGTCATCACAAATAGCGATTTTCCTACCCTGTTTACATAATTCCTAAATAATAGTTAAAAGCCGAGTTTATTTTTGGGCTCTATTTTTTTGGGCTTTGTTAAACTCTGCTCGGAGACATTCAAGAAGTAAACTAAATAAGTAAACTACCAAGATAGAACATCCCAGATGAGGTTGTTGACAGTTAACAGTTAACGATTGTGATGTTAATAGTCAACCGCCAACTCTCAACTTCTCGTTATCCAACAAGCAATGGTCTAAATCCGTGTTTTACGGATACTCGACCTATTTGCTCCATCTTTTCTACGGTAATCTGATTTCGTCCCCAAGAAAAGTTAGTATGTAACTTCTCGAACTCCAGTAACATTGACTCGGCAAAGCAAGCAAATAACTGACGAGCGGGAACTTCCATATTGACTATTTTCATGATTTTCCAGTCAATATCAAGAGAATGCTCTACAATTCCGCCTTTAAGTATGTGTATGTCTGGATGTTGAATTTTTGTCGCTAAATTTTTAGGGTAGCCACCATCAATCATTAAGCAAGGTTTTTTTAAATTTTTTGGATTAATTTCCATGCCCTTTGGCATGCTCGCAACCCAAACGATAATATCGGCTTGGGGAAATGCATCTTCCATCCCAATAATCTTTCCCCGTCCAAGTTGAGCTTGCAATTTTTGCAAGCGTTCTTGGTTGCGGGCGATCAGCAATAAATCCTGAACCTCGGTTTTTGTATCCAACCATCTGCAGACTGCGCTACCAATATCTCCGGTTGCGCCACATACTGCGACTGTTGCATTCTGAAGTTCTATTCCTAATTGCTTTGATGCTTCCTCAACTTGCCGACAAATTATGTAAGCAGTGTGGGTATTTCCGGTTGTAAAGCGTTCAAACTCAAGTTTGATATTTCGGACTTGCTGAAATTGCTCTAATTTGAAGTTTTCAAAAATTATTGAAGAAAAACCACCCAAAGCAGTGATGTTTATGCCATGCTTTTGAGCATGAGCCATTGCATTTAAAATCTTCCTGGTTGCAGCTTTAATTCGACGATTAGCTAACATCTCCGGTAGAAAGCAAGACTCAACATAGCGCCCCTCAATTTTTTGTCCAGTAACGCTGGTTACTGTGATAGTGTCAACAATTTGAGGGGGAGCACTACACCAAAAATCCAAACCTTGGTCGGCGTATTCTGGATAACCCAATTCTTTTGCTACTGATTGGGCGTGATTTAAGCTGGTAAGATGTCCGATTAGACCAAACATGAACTATTTGCCAACGGGCGTTTGCCTCGTGTAAAACGTGGAATAAATGTTTTGAAGTTTTGAAATTATGATTTTCAAGTAAAGACGCCCCAAGGGGACGTCTTCAGGAACAGTTATTAATGAGGAGTTAAAGGCAAAAGAAATTTTAAAGAATGTCTGATTAAATTTTTCCTTAAACTTTCTTTGAATTTAATGTATTACCGCACCAATAACCGTATCCATCGACTCAGCACTTTTGTAATTGTGTTATTTGGCTTATTAAGCGGCTCTCAGTCCATAAGCAGAAAGACGCATAATTTCACGAGTAGAGAAACCAATATTGCTTAAAGCTTCACCATACTGAATCATAAAGTCTTCAATTAAGGCGTCTTTTTCCATAGCCATATTTTCAGCATCTACAGCTACTTGTTCTAGCATTTGCCAAACTATGGGTAAGTTTTGACGGTTTGCTTCTTCCAATTCAGCTTTGGATTCCTCAAAGTGTTCTTTTAACCATACTTCGCCAAAATTAAGATGAGTGTATTCGTCTTTCACCACACCTTCGGTTATTTTGCGCGCGAATGGATCGGCAACTGGAATATAAATGTTGTATGCCGCAATTGCAAAACATTCAATAATTAAAGACTGGATTAACAAACAGGTAACAACTTTACCTTCTGAGAAAGCTGTCTGAAAATTTTGATGTAATTTAGAGAAAAATTGCTTGGCAAACTCCAAATCGGGAGTCACTTTGAGATTGCGTCCGCAAGCTTCAAATCCCTTTTTGTGACGGCTCTCCATCTTTGAGAGACGAGTTAGCTCTTGTATATGTTCTGGCAGCAGTTGTGCTAGTTGGATGTAATTTTCATGGGCTTCTTGTTCCCCTTCAATCACAATGGCATTGACACGAGTATAAGCATCTTTGTAAATCTCACTTTGATAATCCATTTCGGATTGATTTGCAAGCTGCTGCATGGTACGTTTACTCCTTTAGACGAGAACTGTGGGTTAGGAGAATTGAATATACCCTGTGACATTTAGGGCAGTATTACTGAGCTTTAATTTAACTTAGCAAGTACACTATAATTTTCACTACATTTATACTTTTTGCTTTTCGCGAGCATACTTGTTACTACTTAGCTTTTAGCAGAACAAATGACACAGAGCAAAACAAGAACAAATTGCATCACATCCGTAATATTACAACGAGAAGGCAGTGAATTAACGATTGTGACAGGAGATGCTCTAGTATTAAACAGTAGATACATTGCTATGGATTAAGTGTCAAAAACATCTTTAAATTTTAATTATCTCAGCTTTTTAAACATTGGAGTACTGCTACTGGGGAGTTTTATTGTTTTATTGCCTCTGTTAATAGTATTACTGACATCGTTCTCCCCTGAGGGTACAACCTTACAAATCATACCGAAAGATGGTTGGTCTTTAAGTAACTATAAAGAAGCTTGGAGTCGTGGTAAATTTCTTTTGGCTTTTTGGAATTCAACTTTTGTTGCTTTATCTGTAACTGGCTTTCAGATATTCACTTCGGCATTAGCTGGTTATGCCCTTGCTAGATTGAAATTTAAGGGGCGTCAAGCTTTATTATTAATTATTTTAGCTACATTGGTTATTCCGTTTCAGTTATTGGTGATTCCAACATTCTTAGTACTTAAATGGGGAAATCTGATTAACACTTATGGGGCATTAATCCTACCAACCGCAGCAAATGGCTTTGGAATCTTTTTGATGCGGCAATTTTTCCAAACTATTCCTGTTGAGTTAGAAGAAGCCGCAGCTATGGATGGAGCAAATAGGCTGCAAATACTATGGCAGGTTATGTTGCCCTTAGCTCGTCCAGCTTTGGTTACATTGTTTTTATTTACCTTTATTGGTGAGTGGAACGATGTATTTAAGCCGTTGGTATTTACCACTAGACCAGAATTAAGGACTGTGCAGTTGGCTTTAGCAGAATTTCAAGAACAATTTACTAGTAATTGGCCACTACTGATGGCTGCGGTGACAATTGCTACTCTCCCTGTCATAGTTTTATTTTTAATTGGTCAGCGTCAATTTATTAGAGGCATAGCTACTACGGGGATTAAAAATTAACTATCTATCTAAATCTTACTTCGCCCTGTTTTAATTCATTTATTATACATTGCGACAATAAATACATTTACATTTATTGGAATATTTTTCTATGCTCCAGTATTAATAAAATTAATAGATAGTATTATAAATAGTTACTAGCATTTGTTTTTCATCGATCGCAAACAGTGAATAATTCCTACTAAAGGTTAGTATTCAGGAACGTAATGTATTTACTGCTTACCTTAAACATATCCTTTGATTTTCATTAATTAATAACTGGTAATTAGTAATTTTTTCGATAATGAAAAATGACTAATTACCAGAGAAAAAGGAATACTTAGGTAGAGAATAAACTTAACAGATTATAAATTAGTAATTACCCTTTAACTTTTATATTTAATTCTGATAGTTCCGATTTATTAACAGAAGATGACAAATTATTGTACTTGCTGAAAAATCGAAAATAAACCGAACTGCAAAACTCTTTAATTGGGAAAAGTAAATAAGTTAAAGGATTAATTGTCACAATAATGTTACGAAAATCTCGCTTAGCCAAGGCAATTATTTGTTTTGCAACCCAATCTCCTGACATTACTCCAACTGGGTTGAGATTACTTTTAAATGGTCCAAGAATTAGTTTTCGCACCACACAAGGAGCATCTAACCGACGCAGAGTAACTAAATCTCCTAAAGTCCGTTTGGAAAGTTCGTAAAGCGGGCTAAAGGCTGGGTTAACCTCTGCTTCTGATGTGTTTACCCATACTTCTTTCAGCGCCATATCTTTATTAGTTCGCACAGTATCAAAAAATAACTCCATCAAGCGCCAACTAGAAAAAACGTTAATTTCATAAGATTTGGCGATCGCTTCGGGAGTTCTTTCACCATAAACATTGATACCGTGATTTAGAATCAGGATGTCAATTTTGTCCAACACTTCTTTTAATTCAGTTTCTTGACCAACTTGCCAATTAACAGTTTTAAAATTGACATCATTACCATTAATTTTTAAAGTTATAGGCTCAGATTTGGAACTGAGGGCAATAACTTTAGCTCCACGTGAGTGTAGTTGTAATAATAAAGAACGTCCCAAAGTGCCAGATGCACCAGTGACAGCTATCTTTTTCCCTTTCAAAGACAAAGCTGTACCCATAAGCTTGTCAAAAAATGTAAATGTACCGCAATAGTAAGCATTATCATTATCAAAATGATGCCGCCAATGATAAGTTCGATTGACGAACCAACGAGATGGTGATTCAGTAAAAACACCAGGTGCATGAGTTAAATCAGTAGTTTCTGCTGCCCATTGGCTACCAATACCGCGAGCAATACAACTAAATAAAAAAACTAATGTATAAAGTATTCCGATCACAGTAGCCCAATGAAAATCAGGAGCCAATTGAAAGCAAATCCACCACCCAAAGAAACCGAATAGGAGCATTACCAGAGATTCAGGTAAATCATTACGCCACTGGGATTGACGGTATACAGTATCGCTAATAACACTATAGTCACGGCGAAAAACACGATGATGCCAAACATGTTGGCGATAAAGCCAAGACCACCGATGTGAAACCATGTGGTATATGTCGCGTACCAGTTCAGCGAATAAAATCGACCCCAATCCCCAGGCTGTAGCCGTTAAGTAAAAAGATAACATTGTCAATCACACACCTTTTATCAGTTAGCAGTCTGTGGCTAAAGCCAAGCCCCCTTGGACTACGGTTAACATTTGATATTTAGCATTCAAAAGTTAACAGTAAACTGTCAACTATGTATTTATTTTTTGATTTAATCTACGAATTGGTACGCTTTTCGCAAACAAAGCTACTGTTTGCCAACTTCCCATAAATTTACGCATAATGTCAATCAGGAAGACTTTTGAGTTTTCCTAATGCAATCAAAGATTTTAGAGAATTTATATTATTAATAGAATATTGGAATAAAATCGACCCTTTGCAAAAATAGCGTGCTTGGTGAAGTAATCTCAAGTGCTTTTAAGAACAGATAGAAATTAGAAATGGATTGAAATTCATCTTCTAAATTAATCAAAAATAATCAAAATCCATCTGGTAGGTCGCTAGTTTCTTGAATATGGAGTCTAATATTACGTTCTCCAGCACTACCCAACTGCAATTCCATCACTTCACTACCTAAAGGTTCCAAACACTCCAACAAGAAACGTAGTTGTGGGGTGCTAGCTCCTGTATCAACATACAATCTGTCTGACAAGTTATTAATTCGCTTCCAAGTCATGTACATTTTGGCAATCATTTGTTCTAACTGGGAAGCTTGATTGACTAAATCGGCTGCAATACTTAAACAACCAACTCTTTGAGCTTCTTCCAAAGCTGTTTCAATATCAACTTCTTGCACGTTCAAAGCTTGAACTTGGACTGCAGCTTTGAGATACTTTGCTAAACTCCGCGCCTCAGAAGTAACTTGCTTGAGAGTATCCAAGTCCGGGTTTGAAGCTATTTCTTGTTGGATAACATTTTGATGGGGTTCTGGTAACTTCTCCATTTCTTTTACCAGAGGTGCAATGTAGCGAGCTGGTAAAGAATTTTCTGCAGCTTTTTCTTTAACTGTTTCGGGTAACAACTCCGAGGACATCGCTGTCCATTCTTCTGCAAGTTGCTTAACTTCTCGGCGAGTAATTTTATCTCCTTTTTGTGCTGCTTCGCTCACCATTTGTTGCACTTCCGGTGAAGCTTTAGCCGCTTCAACAAAAGCCCGTTTGCTAAAATTATTAATTGATTTTGGCTCTAGTTTTCCTTCCTCTAAAAGAGTATCAGCACTGTTAGCGAGTTGGATCCATGAATATGCCTGACTTTTACTAATTTCCCGTTCCTTCAACCAATGAAGAAAACCAGTACCGCGACCGTCACCACCCCGCTTCTCGCGATCGCGTACCGCTCGTAAAATTCGCCCCCGCCAAATATCCGTTTGTAAATCAAAGCGATCGCATACCTGCCATGCGACATCTACCTGTTTGAGGAAATCTGATTCGGGAATTTGATCGTCTTCAGGGTCGGGAAGTTCAAAAGTCAAATCTGCTGGCTGCTGTAAAGCTTCCGCCAGCTCATTGATATTGTCGGTCAGTTGCACGGCTGAAAATTGGTAAGGTTTGCGATCGGCTTATTATTGCACAATCTGGGGACAATGGTTATCCATGAGTACCACTTTTTTCTACAGGATTGGGCAAGAATTAGCTGCTTTAACTGTGATCAAATTTCACCATATCAAATGAATTTATGTCGTTAAATTTTCTAATATTTGTAATTCTTCGCAATAATTAACAACAATAAAAACAGTGCATCAAAAAGCACAAATAAGTTTCATGCTGTGTAAATATCCGACGCAAATTATTTTCCTACCCTATTTGAGGTGAATAAATATCAAGGCTAATCACAGTAAATTAAGGGATTTTCGAAATAAAATTTTCAAAATAAAACTTGCAAAATAAAACTTTCAACTAAATATCATTCCTAAGAGAGTTGCTTTTTCTTATTTGTTATTAAATAACAAAATACAGTACTATATTTTATTTTTTACACTAAATAAGTCAGCTTACTGTATAGTTTAATATTAAAATCTTAAAATTATACATATATTCCCACAAGCAAAGTAGATTTTTAACAGTACAACAAGAAGCTAAATTTTAAGATAATGTTTTTACAGGGGTAGATAAAGTTTTAAAACATGGGATCAAACTTTACAAACAAGGAAAGGCATAATCTCTAAAAAAGAGGAAAATCAAATTAGAATAAGACCTTATAATTTGCTAAAAAGATAAATCATAAAGATTATCAAGCAGCATTATTTTTAATGATTGGTCGTATCCATTATGATTTAGGATAAAACCAAAAAGTACTTAATTATTACAATCAAGTATTACTACTAAGCTGTGAGTTTGGGGATAAGCTTGGAGAAGCAAGTACTTTGGGTAATATTGGTCTTGTCTATGTTTTGGAATAAAGCAAAAATTACTCAAATACTACAACTACTTTTAAGAAAATTCCGTGTAGTAGGCGGTAAGGTTAGGGAAGCTTGAATGCTAACACTGTTGCAAGTTAGTTGGGACAAAATACTTGGCAATCGTCGTAGATGGTATATTAATATTCCTTTTGCAGTATTAATCCATCCCTATTAATCCAGTCAATGGGAAATATGGAAATACCTGATTGTTGCTCTTTATTCTGGTGATAAGTTTACAAGCAACAATAGATTAATTAAAAGAGCAGTCAAATTTAAAGTGTCCCATCTGGATGAATTTTTAGCTAGAAATTAACTTTAATTACAGCAATAAAATTTACTAGTTCTAAAGATGTATAAATTGTAAATAAAAATCATTCATTTTTTATCGTCAACTACCAAAAGTCAAGGTTTTGCTGTTAATAATCAAAATAAAATGGGACCAAATTTACTTTCAATTATAAATATTTTCTATACAAAGAATTTTTGGTGATTTTTTTTGTATCAAGCAAAAAACTTTATTTTAGAAAGAATCTCAGGTCTGATTTGTGAATGAAAAAACATTGGTATACCTGTATTTATTGGGTTGAACAACAATCACTCAATCCAATTAAATAAAAAATCAAAATAATAAGCCATGAATCAGGTAGATTATCTCAGGATTAGTTTAATCGATCGTTGCAATTTTCGTTGTCAGTATTGTATGCCAGAGGGTGAAGAATTAAACTATATCCTCAGGCAAGAATTTCTCACAGATACAGAATTATTAGCCCTGCTTGAAGAAGTTTTTATTCCTCTTGGTTTTACTCGGTTTCGTCTAACTGGCGGCGAACCTTTATTACGCCCTGGAGTCGTTAGGTTGGTCAAAGAAATTGCATCCCTTAGACAAACGAAAGACCTTTCAATGACAACTAATGGTTTTTTGTTAGCACCAATTGCACAAGAGCTTTATGAAGCTGGGTTGCGTAGAATTAATATCAGCTTAGATTCTTTAGAACCAGATACTTTTAAAGCAATTACTGGTCGCCAAGGTCGGCAAAGTTGGGAAAAAGTTTGGAATGGGCTGCAAGTTGCCTATAAAGTTGGTTTCAATCCGTTAAAAATCAATGTGGTGGTAATCCCAGGCGTCAACGACAGTGAAGTTTTAGATTTAGCCGCACTTACTATAGATAAACAATGGCATGTACGCTTTATCGAATTCATGCCCATTGGCAATAGTTTATTATTTTCCGATAGGGGCTGGATCGCATCTGAGGAGTTACGTGACAGGATCCGGCGAAAATGGGGATTAACAGAATCTCAGGTTATTGGAAATGGACCTGCAGATGTGTTTAAAATTCCAGGAGCAAAGGGAACCTTGGGATTTATTAGCCAAATGTCTGAATGCTTTTGTGACCGGTGCAATAGAATGCGCCTGAGTGCAGATGGTTGGCTGCGCCCTTGTTTGTTAAATGAGGCTGGTCAACTGGATCTAAAAACGGATCTACGCAATGGCGTGAGTCCAGCAAAACTACGAGAGCAAGTAAGAAAACTGTTATTAATAAAGCCAGAAATTAACTTTAAGCAGCGCGACAATGGTAATCAGACAGGAGTCTACAATCGTACCATGTCACAAATTGGTGGTTAAGAAAAAGTGACAAGTCAGTTGTCAGTTTTATTAACTGACTGACTACTGACCATTGACCACCAACGATTTTTTTAAGCTTTCCGTGAGTAGTATTCCACCACCAGCAGTTCGTTGATATTAAGTGCCACCCATTCACGTTCGCATAGACCGTTAACCTTACCAGTCATAGTATTTTTATCAAATTCCAGATGACTGGGAAGATTAGCCAAGCCCGGATATTGTAAATTGGTTTCTACCATCTTGCGTGACCTGTCATTATTCCTGACAGTAATAACTTCTCCAGGACGACATTGGTAGCTAGCAATATTGACTTCTTTACCATTAATCAAAATATGACCGTGATTTACCAACTGACGTGCAGCCGGGATTGTTGGAGCCATACCTAAACGGAAAATGGTATTATCCAAACGCATTTCTAACAATTGCAGTAGTACCTGTCCGGTAGAACCTGTTACGCGTCTGGCTTTACGCACATAACGCAGCAATTGCTTTTCTGTGAGACCGTAGTTATAGCGAAGTTTCTGCTTTTCTTCCAAACGAATAGCGTACTCGGAGCGCTTTTTACGATTCTGACCGTGTTGACCGGGAGGATAAGCGCGTCTAGCACTTTTGCGAGTCAATCCTGGCAATTCTCCCAGGCGGCGTGTAATTCTTAGACGTGGTCCTCTATATCGGGACATGAGTTTCCTTAACTATATTCCTCTTTAAATTTTACTCAGACATACCATTGTGACATTCCTTGGCTAAAAATGCGAGAATTTTTTAGTCAATTTTGTCAATATCTTAATTTGCCTGAGAGCATGGGTGAATTATCTAGCGTCTCATAACAATAAATTGTATTTACAGCATTAAGCACATAGGTTAGGAAATTATATTTTGCGAAGAAGGGACCAGGGAAGAGGGAACAGGAAATGTTCTGACCTCAAGCCACAGCCCTATATTTCCTGAGGTTATATAATTAAAAGCTTTTAACGGAAAGAAATATAATTCACATTAATCAAGCTTTCTAGAAGGAGATTAATATGATGAAATAGCAATAATTATGGTGTTTGGAGATATTTAATGCTATTCAAATCAAACAACAGGCATATTTTGAATTCACGTTCTGAGTATAAGAACACTGGAGAACAGCAAAAATATAACTTCAATGATATAGGTACTGGAATGCTTCTACATAAATTAATGAAAATCGCTGTACCAGTATTATCAGTTGCTGGTGTTGTAGTAATTTCTTTTCCAAGTCCGGCAGATGCTGTTTTTAGCAGACAAACAAATGGTTACCGAGTATGTGCGGGAAGATTAGTAAATAGTAATGTTAGTCCGGAAGCCGCGTCAAAAGCTTGCGCTAGAGCACTTTATCCACAAAGATTATCCACATGTCTGACGAAAATTGTTAAACAGACTCAGTTGGAAGCTAAAGATGCGCTAGCATCTTGTGAAAAAGCACGACGTCCTGAGGAATTAGCAAGTTGTGTAGTCGGTATAAGTAGAAACAGTAAAGAATCTGTTGACCCAGAAGTTTTAAATTTTTGCGATCGCAGTCTCTTACCAATACGTTTTGCTCAGTGTGTAGTTGGTTTAAGAAGCGAAATCGATCTTGTTCCTACCCAAGCCATGGAAACCTGTATTGATGCAAGCGATCCTATAACTAATATTTCGCCTTGATATGGCAAAAATTTAAGCTCGAAATACAATTTGCAACCTATCCACTATTTATCAAAATGGATAGGTTATTTATCAAAATGGATAGGTTTTTGCTAAGGGAAATAGTATTAAATACAAGAATTTATAGCCATAGATAATGGTAAAGGCTAATTAACAGTCTGCAATAGGTTCAAGGGTCAATAACTCAGGGCTAAAGCCGCTGAGCTTGTAAGAAACAGTTCTTACTGAGAATTGACTAGGTTATAAGCCGTTCCGTTAACTGCTACGAACTTACCGATGCTTCCCCAGTCTGTATTATCTTCAAGTCTAATTGTTTAGACGTTGCGTCAGGGCAAGACATGTTGTTAACGGTAGCCGAGGGGACTAATAACTTTACTCTTGAGGATTATATCCATGTTAAGAGTTCCAGTGATCGATAAAAATGGTAGGGCTTTGATGCCAACAAAACCCAGCAGGGCTCGACGTTGGCTAAAAGAAGGTAGAGCCAAGGTGTACAAAAACGATTTACAGGTATTTGCAATTCAATTGACTTTTGAGCCAAGTGACCGTAAAGAACAACGTATCGCAGTTGGAATTGATCCAGGGAAACACTTTACGGGCATTGCGGTACAGTCAGCCAAATTTACCTTGTGGTTAGGACATTTGTATTTACCATTCCAGAAAGTCAAAGTATTGATGGAGCAACGAGGGATGATGCGTCGTACTCGCCGCAGTCGGAGAATTAACCGCAATTTACCGGTGCGCCAACGTGCTCACAGACAAAAAAGATTTGACAATCGTCGTCAAAATAAAATCCCCCCTTCAATCAGAGCTAATCGTGACCTAGAGAAACGGGTGCTTGACGAACTAGAAAGATTATTTCCACTGTTATTTAATGTAGTAATTGAGCGAGTTAAAGCATACGGCAATAAAGGATTTAGTCCTGTAATGGTCGCTCAAGAATGGCAGTTAGACAGATTAAGTTTTGATTACGGGATTGAAACTATTGAGGGTTGGCAGACGGCACAAATACGACGTGAATTAGGTTTAATCAAACAAAAGGACTCCAAGTCTGACGCCGTAGTAGCTACCCATGCCGTAGATGGCATTGCCTTAGCTGCCAGTCAATTCATGAGTTATCAAGTTACCTCAGTTAATTCTAGAGGTTGGGTTGGCAGTGTTGATGTTACTGCTTGTCCATTAACTGTTATTCGTCGCCCTCCCGTCAGTCGCCGTCAGTTGCATTTATTGCAATTCAGCAAGGGTGGCAGCCGTCGCAAATATGGCGGAACTGTCACCAGGCACGGATTTAGAAAAGGCGATTACGTTGAGGCAAATCAAGGAAAGAAAATCGTTAGAGGTTGGGTGAGCGGTGACACCAAAACACAAATTTCTGTCAGCAATGCTGACTGGAAACGGCTTGGCCAGTTTTCTAGAAATAAAATTCAACTACTTAAACGCTCTAACGGCTTAATTGTCCAATGTGGTTAAAACCACCGGGGCGTTTCTTGCTCGGCGTTCCCTTGCAACTTGCGTTGTTGCGGGGTCCGTTCGCGTAGCGCGTCCAAGCGCTGTTCCTCTCAGCTATAAATAGGCTGAGTTTCCTTAGCGCAGCGTTCGGCTACGCCGCGTCTGTGCGTTAGCATAAACTACCGCGAGGTTTTTATGAAAATTTGCAGTCAGTGATGAATTCCCCAAGCAAATAATGATAATGAGGAGCTACACACCCGAGTCCTGAAACCCTACATGTACTTTACCCTTCATCCCTCAAGCCCTACAAGCATTTCACCCTACATCCCATTATTTTTTTGGAGCGGTATATTTTAAATGTACTTTTTTCCAAACCTAAATATTATTTTGGGTATAGGTTTTACAGCCCATACCCATTTGTTCGATATTGTAGGTATACACCCAAAGTAGGTAATTGATAAGTCTACGTCGTCAAAAATAAACTAGAATTATTCTTGTATTTTGGATTACTGTAATCCAAATCAAGGTGCAAATAGTTGAAATTAGATTTCCAAATAAAATTTGGATTGTAAAATAAATAATTTTAGATGCGGCCCCGACAAAGTATAAATTATTTAACAACTAACTTGCTAGGCAATTAGTTATATGGGCAATTTATTTGCTTCATTAATCTTTCAGAACATATCCACAGTAGATTCAAAAATCTCTACTTACTCATTTTGTTTAAACAAACTAAGTCTAGATTTGATTTTTCTGCAAATTAGAAACACTCCCTTTCCTGAAAGACTAAAACCTAAACTGAAATGCTTAATTTTTGCAGCCCTATAAAAATCAACCTAAAGATAGATTCTTAATCTCTTGATTAGTTGTTAAATCCTTTCTGCGAGGAAAAGATAAATATTACGTAGATTCAAGGCTTTTATTCGTCTTGTTCGCCAAATACCATTTGTAATACCATCGAGGTCTCACCTTCTTGATGATATTTATCTGCCCAAGCGCGAATAATTTCATCTAATTCTTCGTAAGCTTCTTGAAAGCGCCCTGATGGGATATTTAATGTCTCTAAAATTCTTTTGACATTAGGCTGTTTTTCTGACCAATCTCTCATCATGCGGAAAAATCGTGCAGTATCTTCTACCATGATGTATTTACGCTCTTCGTCATTAGCAGTTGCGTAATATGGACGAGTAAGTGCGTAGAAAGGCATGCCCCAAGGTGAGTCAATGCGGGAAACGGTTCCCGAATAAAGTAGACGACGTTTGATATGTTCTGCCAATGCTTCACTTAAAGGCATTTGGTTTTTTGGAGGAAAGTCTTCCTGAGACCTATTGTGGAGAAACTCGATGAGGTCAAGAAACTCAAATGAGGTAATTAGTTGAGCGTCAGGTAAATTTGATGGTAACTTCTGCTCTATCTGTTTTTTTTCTTCACTTGTTAAACTTGTGCCCGGAATACGAGAGCGTCCTGGTTGCCAAGGATATTTTTCCATCCAGACGTAAGGTAACTGAATCAGGTAGCGAGGTTCTTGAGAACCAAGCATTTTTAATAGTTTACCTTTGGTTAATGCTTGTCGTACTTCTTCAACAATGACTTTAACCCGCTTTGGCTCTAGATGGTGTAAATGACCAGTCATTCGCAGGTTTTCCCCTTGCTCCAGGTAGGTCATGTAAATAGCACATTTTGCCGCAGTTGCTGCTGCATCAAGAAAAGCCCCATGTCTGTGCCCGCTAGTTCGCATTGCACTAAATGCTAAGTAGAGCATGATCTGATCCATCGCGCTGGGGTCTAAGCGTTTAATCAGATCTACATCGTTAGTCATATTACAAACACTTTAATAATACGTTGATAAAGTTCTAAGTTTCAGTTGAGATCGGTAGTATACACCCAAGTTAATAAAATATCTCAAATATTAGATGATTTTTTTTGAGTTGTCGTTTTGACATCAGTAATTCAAGTATCACAATCAAGAGTGTATCAGTATTTTCTTGCATGTAGGTACAGGTAGGCAAGATAATAGCATATACTCAAAATTTCGTCTTTAGCTTTGCATCAGTGTAAATTAAGCTAAGAATGTAGCCACAATGGGTAGCTTTAAAATAGAGAATTAAAAGTTACAGCAGACATTAGATCTCTGCTTTGATTTTGTCGTGACAAGTAAGCAAGTTTACAAATTATGTAAGCGGCATCTAAAGTACAAACCAATTGTGTCACAGCCCAAGTACAACCCTAATTTTATTTTTTGTGTGAGAAATCTTAATTAACAAGTTTTACTTATTTAATCAGTAAATCAAAGTTAGGCTGCAAAACCCAAAACAGACTCTACATATTATGGTTTGGTAATGCCCGTTATTCTAGGTCGCAGTACTTAAACGATTCCTCTACAAATCAAAGTTAACCCTTTTCGCAAACAAGTAACTCAAATTCCTATTCATTGTTGTTAACAAAGTTATTTGATTAAAGTATACAGAATCGTAGCACTGGGCAACTTAAAATTACGTGCGAAATAATACATTGAATGGATATATGGCTGGGATCGTAATTATAACTCAGTGGTAGTTAAGATTTGATTAATTTAAATACCTAACTTAGTTTAAGCTGTACTTTGGAATGGTAAGTTAAGAATTACGATCGTAAAAGTCTGAAAAGTTTGTAGAGACGCTGTATTAAACGTCTCCACCAAATTTATGGAAAAAATTTGCTTTTACGACCTCAAGTTAACAATAGCTTGAAGTGAGTAAATCAATTTTAATCTTCATCAAGAGCAGGGAAAAATTCTTCGATTTCCCACAAATTATCTTTGTTTTCCAGAAACCAAACACGAGTTTCTAGATTCAGTTTGCTCCAAATATCCTCAACGGGTATGTGAGGAGAAGAGTACTGGTACTCTTTACCAAGATGTTTGAGATTTTCCGCAACTTCATAAGGAATGCCAAATTCTGACCAGTTGATCTCTCTAAACACCCCAGATACCCCCTTCCCTGGGTCATAAATTAATTGTGCTGCTCTAATTAAGTCCGCAAAGTGTACTAATTTAAGCTTACTCAAATCAGATACTGGAAGGGCATTTTCATTTTCTTGAGACATAGTTTTGACTGGAATTAGGTTAGTAAACGTCTTTCGGACTTACAACCAGAGACTTCCACATATGCCTAATTTTAGTTGAGTTAACAGTAATTGAGGGGATAAATATGCTTTAAGAACGTAATTGTGCCACCATTGCTGCAGGATCCCAGTAGGCTCGGGTTGTTTTAATTTTTCCGGAATCATTAAATTCAAATACAGTTATACCTTCAAAGATTACAGTTTTGTTAGTTTTGCTAATTCCTTGGATTTTCCACTTTACAGCAGCTTCATGACCGGCAATAAAAATATGTTCTGTGGTGGCTTCAAGGCTTGAAAATACAGCTTGTAGTTGTCCAATAAATTCCCGAAATCCCTCATGGACTTTAGCGGGTGGTTCGCCCACTGGATCGTGACTCACAGCATCTTCGGCAAAGTTTTCTACCCATCCCTGAGGATTCATCGCCGCCATATTCGCGTAGTAGGTGGCTATTACTTCTTCGATTGCTTCTGGCGACATGAATTTAACTTCCTTTCCCGAGCGACTAAAATTTGCAATATCAAGATGTTTATTGCAGTTTAAAATAAGGTAGCCCATGCGCAGAACCCTAGGATTCTTAATTCACATGGGCAGTAAGTTGTTTACCCTGGCTTAGCATTGTAACAGCAGTTTGTTGTTTCCTATTAACCCAGTTATTAATTCTCAATTAGGACTGTTACTGCTGCAACTGCAATCAACATTTCGTCATTCTTGTCTTTAAGAACGGGAATGGCTTTTCCTTCAACTACCATCCCACCAGATTCAAGTGTCAGAGTCTTCTTACCAAAAGGTAATACAGCTAAAACTTCTTCTTCTCTTACTTGTTCTGGATAAGGTACCGCGACTTGTACCTCCACTATCATCTCATTTGGATCGTTTAAACCAGCAACTTCCCAAACACCAGGTAAAGCATTATGAGCGATCGCATTTCTTACCGCCCTTGCTGCTGCGACTGTGGGTTCTTGTCCGTGTTGGTCAATTCCCATAGCCATTTCGATGATCAAACGTTTGCGTGGCACAGAAAAACCTATACCTGAATTTTAATATTTCAACTTATAGTTTATAGCTTAGGGGCACAAAGCCCACTCTTTCTGGGGGTAGGAGTTTCAAACAAGCCTGTGTGTGTAGAGCGACAGTGAATTATTTTTCTGGATTGCTTGGTAATAAAGTCCAACCAGCTTTCAATAGTTTTTGGTAAGTTGCAAAACCTTTAGAACCGCCAGGAATTTGGTAATCTGGCTCAATATATTTTCCAAAAGCTGTATATGGACGCCATGGTTCGTGAGATGCACAGCGCAAATGTAAAATTTTCTCACCATCCTGACCAGAACGAGATAACCAGCACATTTGTCCTTTCACAACAAACTCCCTTTTATTTATTTGGAGATGCACGAACTGACGTTAGTATTTATACTTTTAAGTGATATTTTTGCAAGTTTTAAATACCCGAATTAAATACTTGAAATTAGTTGCAATATAAAAAACCACAGACATTGTAGGCTTTACAATACAGATACGTAAGCAATTTTGCAAATAAGTTATTGTTAGGTACTTGCATGCATCCAATATAAACTGTGGTTAAAAATATTGCGTGTATCTATAAATACTTAACGCTAGATAATCCCGTACTATACGGATGGAGCATATAGTTTGTCACCAATTAAACTGCGAATTTTCTCAACTAATTGTGAGTAAATATAATCTCCTAATACTGGTGTTGAACGAGAAACATCAACATGTTCCGCTAAATCAATCCACGATTTACAACCCGCATATTGCCGACGATAGATAATTTCTTGGCTTTGGGGTAACTTATAAGTTCTTAGTAATAGAACATACAGTGGTTGTGATGGCTTCCACTTCAAGCGATCACAAATAAAGTATTTGTTCCAAATATGAAACGGTAGTAGCAAATTAACAATTGATTCATTATTAATTGGCAAAATGTCAGTAATAGAAGCCCAACTACTAATTCGAACCGTTTCTGGACGCCAACCAGGTGTTACAGGAGAGATGATATCGGCGTACTCAGATTTGAGCATAAATGCCTGTTGGTGCTCATAGGTCGGATATAGCAAAACTTCCTTTTGAGCAACATGGAAACTACCACCTCTTTCATGAATGCCTCCTTTACGAAGCAACATAATCGTTTTACCTGTTTCCAAGGCTTTAATAGCAACTGCCCATTCTTTTAGTGCATGAGAAGTTGTCTTCAAATCTTCCATAAGCATCTACTGTAACCCCGAAATTAATTTAACCCTAAGACTTATAGGCGACGAGACGATGAAACAATTCTGGGAAATCAATTAGTATCCAGGAAATCAGAAAAAGTACCAAAAAGCAACGCTGTAAACAATTAAACGTCGTAATTAGACGTTTCCTGACTAATCCTGGTAAGAAAATAACCAGTAAAAATTAATGAGTTGTAAAGTAAGATACTAACTCATTCAAAAACGTTCCTGTAATAGTTAAAACTGGTATTCCTACCATTGATACAGTTGAGGTCTAGAAAGACGAACATTTGAAATAAATTGTTGCCAACTGTTGATTAGATATCTACCTATAAGTGGAGTATGCCACAAAAGTCAATTAATACCTATCGCAAGAGAGATGAGAAAGATTTTTTCATGACTTTCACTTTTAATTCCATATTTAATTCCGCGATCCAACGACGCGAATGTAAACATTACAGTAATATTGATTCCGATCGCCTTGTAATCTCAGATCTAAATATTACTCCCTTTCCGCCGAGATGATTACCTATGAAAATTTATCCTTTTCTTCCCACACTTCCCCCTCTCACTCAATTAGGTAATTTTCCACCAAGGTGGGAGTAGCTTCCTCTTTATGTTCCTCAGTTCTACCAAGCTAACGCTCAAAAAATAACTATACGCAGCAAATATAACGAAATACTAGTCTTTGTTGAGAACTTTAAAGACTAATGAATTTAAGTAAAAAAGGCGAGACAGAACTAGCCACCAGTGATACCTTAAAAATATAAAGACACCAAGCAAAGCGCAATAACAATTTACAGGGTTGTTGACAAGGTGTCATCGGTCCCCAGCCCAAGTAAGCTCCAGTATACATATTGAGGTGGCAAAGTCAGTGCTACAAAATGACACAGCCAGATCCCTATGCGGAAAAACAAAAGTACGTGGAGTTTGCAAGTAATAGAGTAAACCTTAGTAATTTTTGACAGTTTCTTTAGATTAAAGTTAGTAGAAATTTGAACAAGAAGTACTTTCTGTAAGAACCCAGTCTCCCTAAGACTGGGTTTTGCTATTGCAATACATGTCAGAATATTGTATTAAAATACACGGATTTTTTACTTGTGGTCGGTATTCTCCATTTTAGTCCTTACACCATCTACACTTATTGCTTTGTCCTGAGTAATACTGGTAGAGAAAGAAATCAGTAGGATAATGGAAAGTCTAATTTTATTGACTAAAAGGAGAATTTAATCGTGTATTTCCGCTATTTGCAATTTTTTTTTATATTTATTTTGGGAACATTATTAGCAGCATGTGATGAGCCTCAGGAAAAAAAAGTACAAAATGCAAATGATTTACCCTCTCAAGAACCAACCACAATTGTTTATGAGGATTTGGTTGTTAAAAACCAATCAGATTACCTATTAATTCCTGTGGGGATATCCCCAGATAAGAACGAACAAAGAGAAGGTTTATTTAGTCGTAAATCAAATAAAAGCACAAATTTCTATAATATAATTTTTTATAATAAAAAAACTGGAGAAACTAGTCTTTTATTAAATAAGCAAGCAATTATTAAATCTTTTAATTTTTTAGAAATTGATGTGCCACCAATAGCAGAACAGGCAAAAAAAACATCGAAAAATGTTTGGTTATACCGAATGATTACAACTGATACCAATCAAGATGGGAAATTAGATGATTTAGATGCAATCATTGGATATATTTCTGATTTTGCAGGGAAAAATTTACTTCAGATTACCCCACCAAATACTCAGTTAGTAAACTGGTCTGTTTTACCAGAACAAGGAGAGGTTTTAATTAAGCTTATAAATGATTCAGATAAAGACTTAAAGTTTACGGACAAAGATAAAATAAATTTTATCAAAGTCGATCTTAATAAACCCAAGATAGGTACTAATTTTATAAATAATGAACTAGAACAGAAAATTAAATCTTATTCACAGCAGGAAGAATAAATGACATATGTATGCATTTTGCAGATTCTATAAGTACTTTAGAGTAACTGTAGTAATTCATTACAGTTTTTTTATTAATTTCCATTCATTTAGTTATCTATTCCCCTGTAAGCAAGATATTATGCTTGAATCTATAGATTATCACTGGCTTTAATAGCATTGTAAGCATATCCATCAAAGGAATTTAGTAAGCGTTCGCGCCAAATATAAATTGAATCATCTCGTTCGAGTATCTTAGTAGAAGATATGCTTGCTATCCACATGAAACTAGCAAAAATAATATAGTCAGCAAAATTTGCTTCATCTCCACCAAGATAGGGTTGAAATTTCAGAGTTTTCCGTAACGGTTGGAGTGCTTGGTTTAAAGCTTGAACAGAATCACGATTTGGTTGAGCAAATTCTTCGAGAGTTTTTCCCAGTTTTGCTTCACGAGACTTGCGGAAATAATCTTTATCTTTCTCGTGCAGTTTTTCAAAAACATCAAGAACGACAATCTTAAATATTATTGGATCGATTTGTGTCTCACACCAAAATTTAATAAATAATGCTTCTGACTCAGCAAATTTTCCTCCAAATAAACTTGGTTGTTGGGAATAATTACTTTCCAAGTAACAAGCAATATCCCAACTATCAACTATAGTTTTATTGTCATCGACTAATACTGGAACTGCTATTTGTTTAGAGAAAGCTATAACTTCTTTTTCTACATAGCGCCAAGGAATTCCTTCAAATTCCAATCCTTTATGCTTTAATGCCATTTTTACCCGCCAGCAGTAAGGGCTAAACCGAATATTATCTTCTGCTCCTGCTAAGTCATACAGCTTCAGAACCATCTCTCCCTCACCCGTAATATTCTCTGGCAATATATATTCTCTAAAAAGAAATTTTATTCTGCTTTCTAATAATATTTTTGGTCTCTATAAATAACTTAATTTATTAATTAAGTATTAAATTAATTAAACAGTAATTTTATTAAGCACCTTGGTTATAATAGATGAAATTCAAATCAATTAAAAATACTCTAAGCAATACTTCTTAAGTATCTACATGAATTTCAATTAATTTGTGCCGAGATGATGCACCAGACTTAATGGTGACATTGGACTTGGGAATATTAAACTTTTTCGCCAATATCTTAATTAATTCTTGATTGGCTTTACCATCTACTGGTGGTGATTTGAGATGAACTGTCAAACTACCATCTAATTCTTCTATGATTTTTTGCTGTTTAGAATTTAGTTTGGCTTTTACTCTTTTTTGCATTGGAAATTATGTTGGTGTGTATGGCTAAATTTACAGGATGCAGTATTAGGCATTCTGGAACAACACACCAAATATCTAGACTAATAATGATTCATAAATTTATGTTGATTCATTAATCGATCTAAAAGATTTTACTCCCAATATTTGTAAGCAGTATATGCTAAGGTTACAACTCCAGTAATAATCGCCGATTCATCAACTTCAAATTGGGGGTGATGTAAAGGATGATTGATTTCTCGATCTTTAAACCCCACACCCAAACGAAACATTGAACCTGGAGCATGTTGTAAATAAACAGAGAAGTCTTCTGCACCTAAGGAAGGTTCTGGTAAAACTTGAATGCGATCGCTTCCCCAAGCCTCTTCACCTGCAGATTGTAATATTTGAGTTATGTCATAGTCGTTTTGAACGCTGGGTACGCCTTGGCGATAATCAACTTGATATTTTGCACCGTAGGCTTGACAAACATTACCGACAATTTCTTCGATCCATTTGGGAAGTTGTTGGCGAGTTTCTGGATGCAGCGATCGCACAGTTCCCACCAAAGTAACTTGATCGGCAATAATGTTTGGTGCTTTACCACCATTAATTTGTCCGATACTTAATACCACCGGACGTAAAGGATTTTGGGTGCGGCTAATTGCTTGTTGTAAAGTTGTAATGACTTGAGAAGCAATCCAAATTGCATCTATTGCTTCATGGGGACGAGCACCGTGACCAGATTCACCAAGAATAACTATCTCTAGTTCATCTGCAGCAGCAGTTAAAGCACCATAACGTAATCCAATGGAACCACCAGCAATTGAAGGAAAAACATGGACTCCCAAAATTGCAGAAACATCATTCATTGCTCCATCTTGTACCATCCAGTTAGCACCTTGGGCAATTTCTTCTGCTGGCTGAAATAAAAACCGGATATTCCCTGATAAATGTTGGGTCATTTCAGCAAGTATCATGGCTGTTCCCAAGCCAACGGTTGTATGTACGTCATGACCGCAAGCGTGCATTATACCTTCGTTACGGGAAGCAAAATCCAAACCAGTGCGTTCTTGAATAGGTAAAGCATCCATATCCGTACGAATCGCCAAAGTTCGTTTGGAATTACCGTTACCTTCTAACTCCCCAATCACACCTGTTTTACCGACACCTTCTTCGACATGTAGACCAGTAGAAGACAAAACACCAGCAACAAAAGCAGCCGTTTGATACTCTTGACCGCTCAATTCAGGATGTGAGTGGATATGGCGGCGAATTTCAAGCAAACGGGGTGATATTTTTGTTGCGATGTCTTTAATTCGGCTAAGCATGTAATTAACTAAGGTAGATTTTTTCCATGATAGATTTAGCTTTACATTTTATATTCAACTTAAGATTCAATTGTTGCTTTGCGTACATTTGATATTTAATAATTAACAGTTAACTGTCCGATGCAATCGCCAAATTATTCCTTAGAGGCAAAACAGTCAACTGTTAATGCTTATTAGTTTGTGTTTTCTTTTTTGTTTTTCCGAGATTTATTTAATTCTTCCAACTCTTCCTGTAGAGCCCATGCATAGGGTTTGTCGGAAGTGACTAATCCTGTAGGCATAGTTGTTAGACGAAAATGTGCCCCTCTAAAGTTAGTCAGGAGAAAGTTCGCACCTTGAAAGTTTGCACCTTCTAAATTAGCTCCTAGCAAACCAGCAAATCTTAAATCTGTATTTTGTAAGGATGCTGATTTGAGAACTGCACCAGTCAAAGAAGCATTGCTAAGATCTGCTCCATCTAATATTGCTCCGTCCAATATTGCTCCTGTTAAATCTGCACCTCCTAAATTCGTTCCAGATAAATTAGCACCCATAAGATTTGCATCGCGCAAATTTGCTCCATTTAGATCTTGCTGTGTTAAGTCCGCTCCAGATAGATCGCAACGAGGACAAGTATTAGAAGCTTTTAGCTGTTCCACATCCTGTGGATTAAGTGCTATTGCTTTGTGTCCTAACCCAAATATACAAGCCAAACTTAAGAGTCCAATACCAAATTTTTTTTGTTTCATCTTTAATTTATGTCAAGCAGTTTTATGTCAAATAATGAAAACTTACATAAGCTTTTACAGCCATACCTAAAATATACGACCACCCAAGCAAATGACAGTAATGAAGTCAGTATGAAGAAGTAATGAAAAATTGGCAAACTACAGGTTGAGTTGGCATTACACTATAGACACAATATCTAAACTAATACTATGGTTATTTGTTTACGCTACAATCACTTATAGTAGGATCGCCGGTCAAATGAAGTAGATATAAACTAGGTGTTAAATTAAGATAAATTATCGCATCTAATGTAGTCAAAGTTCGAATAAGTATCCTACAATAAGAACATCAACAGATATACCGAAACTCTATAGTCAACTAAATATCTAATCCCCCTGGGCCTCATATAAGCAAAGGCTAGGGGGATTTAATATTTAATTAGAATTTATAAAAATTTTAGATATCAAAAGTAGTTGTGAAAACAATAATTTAAGACTAGTAAGTTATCTTAAAATAAAGTAAAAAATACCAATTTTTAGTTATTATCGAGCCTTGTTTTTGAAAATCAAATAACTGCTTATTGTGAATGAGCACACAACATAAACTATTTGTTAAATCTAGATAAATAATTAAGACTAAGAATGCCACCCCAAAAGGCGCAATCCTGGCAAGATTATATAATAAGTTATTCCTAAAAATAAACTTGATAAAATACCTACTAAAACAAAAAATACTAGAGGTACTAATAGCTCAAACCATTGAGGAATTGGATTAAATTGAAATAAATCGCTGGGGAAAGAGCCAAATTGGAGCAAAACAGCAATTGGAACGGATGTACCAAACGCTGTAGTAATTGCATAAATTACATGATGACTGCGAAATCCCAAACCAAAAGCGAGAAGGGGAACTGCAACTAGAATAAATCCAATTAATCCCTCAGCACTATTAGCAGGAGTAACCACCTGTAAAGTCATCCAACCTAAACTATAACCAATTAGACCAGTTAAAGCTGACAGAAAGTAACGCCTTCGCTGACCAAAACATCCTGCTGTTGTTAGCCCCCAAGCTGTTCCCAGACCAGTTATAGCAAATAAAATCATTGTTGCACCATTTATTGTCTCCGAATCGGAAGTAATATACGGCAATCCAAAAGATATAAATTCTGCAAATCTTAATCCCCAAATAGTTCGGTATGCCAGGATAAATCCAGCAGTTGTACCGAGTAAAGCACCTATTGCTGTTAAACACATAGACCAAACTGTATTTAAGCAAGCTTTCAAAAAGTTGAGAATGAATTTGAAAGTAGAAGTAGTAGTTTGGTTGACAATCGTAGTTGTGTTAGTCCAAATGGTGTTAAATTTCTCTTCAATTCTAGAGATTAATTCACTGTATTTGGGTGGTAAAGTAACAGGAATGTTGAAATTAACAGGAATTTTGGGATTTGATATCTTAGGATTAACCTTAGGGTTAGAAATAGGTTGATTATTAACGTTAGTAGTAGCGTTGCTTTGATTTTGGGAACTGGGGATAGAGTTGAGAGATAACTGAAAAATCTTTGCCAAGCGTTTTTTGATTATTGCAACACTTCTCGGACGCGATCGCACATCTTCATCCGTCATCTCATCTAATAAGTCTGCTAGATAAGGATTAACATCAACTAAGTTACGCCACTTTAACTTATGTTTTACTGGGTCTTCAAGTTTTTGGGGACTTTTTGCAGTGAGTAACTCAATCATTGTTCGACCCAAAGCATAAAAATCAGCAGCAGGTTCAACATTACCACCAACTATTTGTTCTGGGGGACTATAACCTGAGGAAAATAACCTGGTAGAGTGTGGTTGAGCAGATGAGGAGTTTTCAAATTGTTTGACCCCACCAAAATCAATCAGTACCAATTGAGAACCCAAAGCATATTTACCCACCACAGGAGAAGGTGAAGGGTTTCGCAGCATTAAGTTAGAAGGTTTAATATCGCGATGAATAATTTTACGTTGGTGTAAGTGTCCTAAAATTTCTATGGCTTGGGTTAACCAATCTAAGACTAAATCTGGAGGACAACCATTGGGATATTGTTGCTTTACATTTTCAAGAGTTTGACCCTCAATTTTTTCCATAACTAAGCAAGGTAAATTTTGTGGTCCTTTACTACCAGTCCAGTTTCTGTGAAAATAACCACTCCGCTCTACTTTGGGAACGCCAGGATGACGCAAGCTGATTAAAACGGAAGCTTCTTGAGCAAACAATTCCCGTGCTTTGGGAGAATCTTCAATTAATACTTTTAATACTTTTTCTGTTTGGGTTTCTCTATCCCATACTGTATAAATTTGTGCAAATCCTCCGGACCCCAAACGTCCGAGGGGTATAAAGCGATTTAAAAGTTGTAAGGGCGCGCCACAACTGCTACAAAAGCGATCTCCCCAAATTTGCGGATAAGGGCGGGGACACTCAGGATTTACGCAGTGAATTGTACTTTTGTTAGTGTTGGGCACAACCGTAAACCAGAATATTTTCTGAATTGATTGTACACATTAATTCAGTTATCAGAAATCAGGAGTCAGAAGTCAGAAGTCGTAGAGACGTAGCATGCTACGTCTCTACAGAAGTCAGGAGTCAGGAGTCAGAACAGACCGCACTCTAACGAGCGTTAACGCCTAGCGCAGCGTACCGGATGCGCAAGGTAGCGCAGCTATAGGTATTGTGGGGCGTCAGCACAGCAGAAATCAGAAGTCAGGGATTAAAAGTAATAAATTACTCATTACTTATTACTTATTACTTATTACTTATTACTTCTTCCCTGTTCTCCATCAAAAACTATATCCATTCCAACGGTGAGGAAAAGATGAAAATAATAAGTTTGAGTCAGATTCGCTATCGTAATTGCGGGTTTCTTCATCAAGAAATTTGATGACTTTGTTGTAAGTGTCTTCTGCTTGTTGGGAAGAATCACCAATACTTGTTAATCCTAATTTTCCAAACTGAGATAAACATCCCATTAAGTGAAATACCGTACCTGTTTCCGTACCGGTGTCAAAATGTAATCTATGATGGGCAATAATATCCATTAAATCGTTAGGCAAAAGTCCTTGATAACGGTCTTTTTGTAAGTTATCTGTGGCAATGTAATATTTTGGCTGTCCTTGTTGTGAATAAAATAAACCTGTAGAAAGGTCATAGCGACCGGTGGTTAATAATTTCAAGGTCATGAATGGATGGGTTGTTCCACCCTTGCGTAGATTAATTTCAATTGCTTGAATATCCCATTTTCCCCCATCTTGCTCCACAGCAATGACATCTAAACTATATCTTTCCAAAGCTCCTTTTTGGGCTAATTGTCTGCCAACTTTTAACCCCAAATCTTGCAAATGCAATCGATAAGCTTCATCTGCGGGAAAAGTACAACCAAGATATATTTGACCATCTGGACCACCTAAAATCTGGTCGTGAGTTGAAATAATCTCTACTTCTCCGGTGGGTGTAATTCTTCCTTGGACGCTGGGTGAACGCTTAATTTTTCCTTCAACAAAAGCTTCAACAATTGCTCCCATCTCAACAATTTTGCCGGAAAAATTTTCCCAGGTTTCTTGTGTGGCTTGAAAGCGTAATTCAGGGAAACTTTTACTTATGGCTGTAACTCTTTGAGGGTGAGAACTATTGGGAGGTGCAAAATCAATAATTGGTTTGAGATCTAGTAAAGCATTTCCTTCCCCAGAAAAACCTTCATTGAGTTTGATTACCATCCTTTTCAAATCTGGTTGACGTTCCCACAACTGAGCTGCAACTTTTGCTAAATCCTTTTTATTCCAAACTCGTTCGCTTCCATCGGGATGGGGAACTCCACTTTCAGCAAAAATTTGTCTGCTACCACTTTTTGTCCCCCAGATTTGTAAATCTGGTGCAGCAGCATATAAAGGTACCCCTAACTTCAATGATAAATCTGATTCTAAACTGGTGGCGTTGTAACAAATCATAAAGGATTTATCTAATCTCAAGGCTTGACCAATACGTTCGATTAAACGAGGACGCTCCAAAATTTTTTGAGTTAAGGGTTTAAGGGAAGCATCGTAGGTAGACAGTAATAACAAACGGTTGCGAGCATGGGAAAATGGAATTCCTGGCAGTAATTGCAAATAATAATCAATTATACTGGGATGCAAAGGTACTGATGTGACGTATATTAAGCGATTTCGAGGATTTCGCAGCCTAATCAATGAAAATAACAATCTCTCTTCATAATGCTCGCAACCTTCAACTTTTTTGAGTTCTCGCTGGTCTATGCTTAGGGAAGGTACAACCAAAATATCTGCATCGCTTTTATCAAATAGCTCGATTGTTCTCCAGCGTTCTCCCAGGTGAGATTGTAATTTACGAAATTGGTCTGCATTTTCAAAGTGATAATCGTCAAAGCTTTCCATATTAATTTCCCAGCTTCCCATCCTTTATGATGCCTTATTCTGTCATAACCCAATAAGGACGCAGATATTGATGATGTAACAGTTCTTTGAGTTATAGCAGCGGATATAGCGCTTAAATAAGTATATTTTTGCTTTTTAAGAGGATAGTGAAGAGTGTTGACTGATTTTTTCTCCATCGCGATCGCATTAATTAACAACAGGAATTTTTTTATCAGGTGTAAATTAATTGCGCCAAGGTCATGATAATGATACAAAATATGTTTTGTGAGGCATCAAACATCATAAAATGCCACAACTTATTTTTATGAAACACTTCAAGATATTCATATCACTTACACTATTTTTTATTAGTGCATCTTCTCCTGTAAACTCAAAAAAACCACCCAAATCTTGGGCGATGTTAGCTCGTAAAGACCTTACAGCCATTAAACTTATACTAGAGAAAAATCATCCCGGAGCTTTAGATACAGCTAATCCTAAGTTTATCGAGTGGTTAGAAAATGGTTATATCAAAGTATCTAACTTAGCAAAAAATAGCAGTAGTTTTGGGGGTTACTATTTTGCTTTGCGTCGATATACAGATGGTTTTAATGATAGCCACCTCAGTATCAAAATCCCTGAAGAATTTCAAAATGAAGATAATCAATGGCCAAATTTTGCCCTATTCTTACGTAATGAAAGGTTTGTAGTATCCGATTTATCAAGTCTGAACTTGAGTGATGTTGCAAATACAGAAATTCCTCGAGTTGGAGATGTACTAATAGGTTGTGATGGAAAGTCCGCAGAGGAAATTTTTTCTACTAATGTACTTCCATTTTATGGAATTGAAGGACTTGCAGACTCGAGGCGCGATCGCGCCCCTTTAATTCTGTTTGATGAAGGTAATCCTTATATTAAACGTCCAAACCAATGCATTTTTGAAAATAAATCGGGTCAATACAGTCTCAATCTCAACTGGCGAAGAATTTCTTTTGAGAAAAAGCAACAGATATTTCAACATATTCTCAAGCTTAAACGTCCAAAAATTGATTTTAGAAAAGTAAAACCAGGTTTTTTTTGGATTACTTTATCCAGCTTTGGAACGATGAGACTGTCTGAATCTGGCTTGGAAGTAGATCCCGAAGAAAGTAAACAATTGAATGGGGTGATAAAAACAGCTAAAGAAAATCGAGATGCTTTGCAAAAATCTAAGGTCATTGTGTTCGATATGCGCGGAAATACCGGCGGTAGTTCAATTTGGGGTAGTAAATTACTAGATGCTATCTGGGGTGAAGGATTTATTGAGCGGTTATCTGGCGCTAATGTTGAAGCTGTGGAATATCGAGCATCTCCCGGTAATATTGCATGGATGAAGAAGATTCAACCCAAGCTAGCAAAGATTTACGGGACAAATAGCGATACTATAAATCGCTACAAAGAAATAATTGCTGGGATGAAACAAGCTTTAGCTAAGGGTGAAAATTATTATCGGATAGCCGGTGAAGTAGTCAGTAATGAAAAAGCGATTCGTGCTGGAGAAATTACTCCAAAAATTTATTTATTGACTAATGGAGGTTGCTCAAGTACATGTCTTGATTTCGCCGATTTAGTTATGTCGATTCCCAAAGCAGAGTTAATTGGTACTGAAACTTCTGCAGATACAGAATATATCGAAAATCGTATCGCTCAATTACCAAGTCAAAAAGCCTGGTTATATTTTTCGATGAAGGTATATCGAGGTCGAGTTCGCGGTTCTAATCAACCTTATCTACCAACATATCGCTGGAATGGTAAAACTTGGGATACCAAGGAACTAGAGAATTGGGTTTTAAAATTATCGAGCGAAAATATTTGAAATCGCACCTAAAGATTGGAGAGAAATCATCAACTATTAAACTATTTTCTGTAAACTATTTCCTGCATCTACCCTACCTCATTTTTAGTTTTTATTAATTTCAATGAATGAATTTAATTTATATAGCTAACTGAACCAAAATATTCCAGGTATAATTCTTCTGTTTCCCATGCTTTAACAGTTCCAGTGTATCTAAAATTAAATAATAAAATCACAGTATTAAAATTTTGATTGAGAGGACTAATAAACTCAGCAAACCTAGGAATAATTACACTATCATAGGAGAAACCTTTAAGAAGACCTTCGATATTGTTATCGGACTGTGCCAAAAATTCTGCTTCCCTGAAATCTTCATCGTAAAAATCGATTTCAAATGCTTTTGTAAAAGTAGAACCAGCAAAATCTCCATCTTCCGAATAAAAGATTTGTAAAATATTTTCTAAAGAATCCAGTGAATCTGTTTTTCCCAGCCACAAGGATACAATACCAACTTCTTCCATACAACTAACAAAATTGCCATTAAAAACAACTAGTTCTTCGCAGAACTTGTTTTATCAATAAAAAATTGACCAACCCAATATACTAAAATCCCGGCTAACATCCCAGGAAAGACTTCCGATATCCCAGTTGCAGTTTTAAAATTTAAGTTCCAAATTATAACTGATACCATACCCATACCCATCATCAGTAAAGCAATAGGGGTATCAATTGGTTTTTGCCATACCCTTACTATTAATAATGGTCCCAAAGCTGAAGCGAGTATTGACCAAGAAAAAATCACTAACGCAAATACATTGTTATTTTCAGCTAAAGCAATAGTCATAACAATTGCAGTCACACTTAAAGTTCCTAATTTTGCCAACTTATAAGACTTCGCCAACTGGGGAAAAATATCCTGGGTAAGGGCTGCAGAACATGAAAGAATTTGTGAATCTGCGGTAGACATAGTTGCAGAAAATAGTCCCGCTAGCATCAAACCCACAAATACTGCTGGTAATAAGCTCAATGCTAATTGTGGTAGTGCTAATTCAGTATCAGTCAACTGGGGTAAAAGAATTCTTGCAGTTAAACCAACGAAAATAGCGCTGAAAGAAGTAACTAAACCAGCAACTGTTTTTATATTACGAGCAAAAGCAACATTTTCAGCAGAGTCGATCGCCATTGCTCTTACCATAATATGAGGTTGACCTACTACACCAAATCCTGCAACTATCCACCCTAATAAAAATGGTACAAAACCAAGGGGTAATTTGGGGGGATTGAAACTTACCAATCCAGGATCTATGGATTGCAGCCCATTCCAGAATTCTCCAAACCCACCAATATTAGCAATCGCAACTATCAAAAGTAATAACAGAGAGCCAATCATCACAATTGCTTGTGCTGCATCTGTCCAAATTGAAGCGCGAATACCACCAGAGAAGCAATAGACGACAACAATTATCGTCCCGATAATTACGCCTAAATAGTAATTCCAACCAAATAAAACATTTAAAGCCTTACTTCCTGCAACTAACTGCGCTGCAGCATAGGTACCCAAAAAAGCAATGGTTATTAATGCTGAAACTATGGTGACCCAGCGATGATTACCAATACCATCGCCCAAAAAACCTGAAACTGTCTCCGAGGAAGTGTTTTCAGAAACCTCTCTTAAATCCCGAAAAAATAACCACCATGCAAGATAATCACCGATAGCCCAACCAATTGTCAGCCAAATTGCTGAAATTCCAGAATTATACGCAAAACCAACTTGACCAATAAACAAAAATCCACTTTGACCAGTAGCCATAGCTGAGAGTGCTGTCAACCAAGGGTTAACATTTCTATTGGCGAGCAAGTAATCAGCTGTTGTATCTTGTTTGCGGGTGGCTGAATAGACGCCAATTAAAGTAAATAATAGTAAAAAAGCAACAAAAGTGACTACAATCCATACTTGATTAGACATAGAAACCGGTCAGGATGGGAAATATAAATTTTATGACATTTATAATTGTTACCGATTTTGTTTCATCCACCAAAGTATGAATGAGACGTTATGTGGAACGCCCCAAGATTATTTCATTTCTCAAGATAATCTCCCAAGAAATACATATCCCCATTCACAACTACATCATTTTACGTGGGATGTGGGGGATAGTAATATCCGAATAACTAGGATGTACAACAATAAAGCGTTTTATCCCAATATCTAAGTTCGCTAGCATTTGAGCATCCTTAAGTATCAGCGCTCGTTTATCTGGATTTTGACAATGTATATAAATTGTTCTAGTTTGGGGGTCGAATTGAAAATGACAAACTCCCCACCAAGGAAATTTTTGAAGAAGGAATTCTAAAACTACCTGCATAAAGGTCATCTTTTATTAACCTCATTCTTCTGGGCATTGCAGTATGCTTTTATTCGTTAAAAAAGTTGCTGTTATTACAATAATCTTCATATCCGATTTATCTTACAGTCTCGTCTTTTATTTACTTAAAACACAATTTTTTTTGTTAGTAAAATATTATAATCATTTCTTAAAAATTATGAATATTAACAAAATATTTTCCTGTCTTTACCTTAGTTTTTGTTTCAGAAGCATTGATTTACCTAGATTTCGTAAGTTTTTAATCAAGAAAATTTATTTTTTATTACTATATATTATATTGGCAAATAACATATAAATGTAGATATTTTGAATTGTAAACATTATGTGAGAGATTTATTTGATTGTATAAATAGAGATAGTTTTTAAATTTGTTTTGTTAAATAGCAATATTTTTTTTCAGGATTGCTTATTCTACATTGGTTGTCAAATATTTTCTCGATCTGATTATTACAAGAATAAGGATTTTTTGGATTAAAAATATTCTAAGAAATTAGTTACGTTATTTTAAGAAAATGTATAATTTAAAACTAACATGTAAAATTTTGCCGATCTACTTCTAGTTCAGCGTTACTGCTTATACTACAGGTGAGCGCAGATTACTTTGACATCAACTTTAAAATAAACTTTTTTAAAATAAATTTTGAAATCAAGTACATCTAAAAAGCAAAAGCCCAACCGCAAAGATTATTCCACTCCTGACTTCTGTTAGCAAAGCGGTACGCTACTGCGCACAATTTTGACCGAAGGTCTTCGATCTTCTCTCGTTGTGACTCCTACAATTCTAAAACTAAATAAAAATCCAAGTGCAAACATGATCGGCAAAACAAACTAAAAACAAAAAAAGGAAGTAACGAAAAGTAAATTGTTAACAAATATCTAAGATTAAGAGTGTATTCTAGTAAAATATAGATTTTCAATATTCGTTCGCGACAATTCAAAATATCTACAATTTTGTTCGTAAAATTGTGGAGATAGTTTGCCTGAAAGGTAGAAACTGTTTGCCTCAAAGATATTTATACGTTCTTTCCGTAGTTTTTCTTGCAAATAGTTACTTATCCACAGGGTAATTTCTAAAGGTGGATGATTACTAATTTTCAACTGCTTATATTGACTAGAAGATATTAACTAAGCCAATTCTTGCTAAGCCAATTCTTGATTTATAGCTTCGCCTCGCAAATAGTATTTAGTTGCTATGTTAAAAGCTGCCACAAGTTTCATCGTAGCTTCTTTTTTGGCTTTATCTTCAGAATTCTTTTCTTCAATATAATACCAATTCAATAAATCATTGCAACAGATTCTCCGGTAGAGACGTTGCATGCAACGTCTCTACAAAATCTATCTGTCTCATTATTTTTCCAAATTGGTAT
>JGI1201J43222_100065_pt1 | contig 42790 bp, 37 predicted proteins | sample MastesBC008_FD_43222 | JGI IMG/M metagenome (IMG submission 43222) | reverse complement strand
GGGGGTCGGCGAGGGGGTGTTGCTATCCGCCATGAAGCTCTGATTCTCCCGGGTGCGTGACTGCGGGCTGCCCGCGGGCGGGCCGGGGCGTCATGTTGCCCAAAACCCCATCAATCTCAAGGGTTTGCGAAGAGGCCGCGGCTGGTTTTCAAAGCGGCGGGGCATGGGTATAGTCCGCCCGCTGTGCTGCGTCGATACCGCCATACGGGCAGGCCGCGCGGCACCCATTGTTCTGATTTCCCTCGCATCGGAGAATTTGATGCTGATTACCCCGGCATATGCGCAGACGGCTGGCGGCGGCGGTGGCGACTTCCTCGTCACCCTTTTCCCGTTCCTGATCGTTTTCGCCATCATCTACCTGCTGATCCTGCGGCCGCAGCAGAAGCGGATCAAGGAACACAATGCCATGGTGTCCGGTGTGCGCCGGGGCGACACGGTGGTGACCGCCGGCGGCCTCATCGGCAAGGTCACCAAGGTGGCCGACGACAATGAAGTGGTGGTGGAAGTGGCCGAAGGGGTGCGCGTGCGCGTGGTGCGGAGCACCCTGTCGGATGTGCGCTCGAAGACGGAGCCTGCCGCCAACGAAGCTTCCAAGACCGCGCCGAAAGCGGCCAACGACCAGGACGGCCAGTCGAGCTAGACCGGCCGGAAGGTCCTCTCTCCGGAGACGCCTCGCATGCTCTATTTCCCCCGCTGGAAATACACCCTCATCGCCTTTGTCTGCGCCCTCGGCTTTCTGCTGTCGGCCCCGAACCTGATCTCCAAGGATGATCTGGCCGGGCTGCCGGGCTGGGTGCCGTCCAACCAGGTCAATCTTGGCCTCGACCTGCAGGGCGGCTCACACCTGCTGCTGCAGGTGGATGTGGACACCGTGCTCAATGACCGCCTTGAAGCGCTGGTGGACGATGTGCGCCAGACGCTGCGCGAGGCGCGCATCGGCTATACGGGTCTGGGCGAGAGCGACGGCCGGGTGACCGTGCGTATCCGCAAGCCGGAAGACGTGGCGCGGGCCGTCGAGGAACTGGAGGGGCTGTCGGCCCCGATCACGACCAATGTCTTCTCGGCAGTGCCGGAGCGGGATTTGGCGGTGACGGAAACCGGCGGGCGTGTGTCACTGGAGATGACCGATGCCGCGCGCGTGCAGCGGCTCAACAACGCGGTGCAGCAATCCATCGAGATCATCCGCCGCCGTATCGACGAACTGGGCACGACGGAGCCGACCATCCAGCGCCAGGGCACGGACCGCATCCTCGTGCAGGTGCCGGGTCTTGATGACCCGCAGCGTCTCAAGGACCTGCTGGGCCGCACGGCGCAGATGAATTTTCACCTGGTGGATACGTCCATCTCCGTGATCGAGGCGATCCAGAACAGGCCTCCGCCAGGGTCGGTCGTGCTGCCGCTGGTTGACGGGTCCGGCGGGCAGGTGCTGATCCGCCGCCGGGTGATGGTGTCCGGCGAGAGCCTGGTCGATGCACAGCCCGGGTTTGATCCGCAGACGAACGAACCGGTGGTGAATTTCCGCTTCGATGCGTCAGGCGGCAAGCGCTTCGCAGATGTGACCAAAGCCAATGTGGGCCGTCCGTTCGCCATCGTGCTCGACAACGAAGTGATTTCGGCACCGGTCATCCGGAGTCCAATCCTCGGCGGGCAAGGTCAGATCAGCGGTGGTTTCACGGTGACCGCGGCGAATGACCTGGCGATCCTGCTGCGGGCCGGTGCGCTGCCGGCACCGCTGACCATTCTCGAAGAACGGACGGTGGGTCCGGGCCTTGGCGCGGACAGCGTGGCGGCTGGTGAGATCGCGGCGCTGATCGGCTTTGCGGCGGTGATCCTCTTCATGATCGCCGTCTATGGACTGTTCGGTGTGTTCGCCAATATCGCGCTCATCATCAATGTGGCACTGCTGTTCGGCGCGCTGTCGCTGCTGCAGGCGACGCTGACCCTGCCGGGCATCGCGGGCATCGTGCTGACCATCGGTATGGCGGTTGACGCCAATGTGCTGATCTTCGAGCGCATCAAGGAAGAGATGAAGGCGGGCAAGACGCCCATCAATGCCATCGACGTGGGCTATTCCCGCGCGCTGGGCACCATCCTTGACGCCAACATCACCACCTTCATTGCTGCAGCCATCCTGTTCCAGATGGGCTCCGGCCCGGTGCGCGGCTTTGCCGTGACGCTGGCCATCGGCATCGTCACGTCGGTCTTCACGGCCTTCACCGTGACGCGGCTGTTCGTATCCATCTGGCTCAAGCGCCGCCGCCCGGCGGAACTGCCGCTTTAGACGCGCTCGCGGGAAAGCACACGACAATGCGCAAGCTCAAGCTCCTTCCGGACGAGACCCATGTTCCGTTCATCCGGTTCCGGATGATCGCCTTCGTCGTATCGCTGCTGGCAGTGCTGGCGTCGATCACGCTGGTGGCTGTCATGGGCCTCAATTTCGGCATCGATTTCCGCGGCGGCACGATGATCGAAGTAGGCACCGAGGGTCCGGCCGACCTTGCAGACATGCGGGGCCGTCTTGGCAATCTCGGCCTCGGCGACGTCCAGGTGCAGACCTTCGGGGCGCCGGATGACGTGCTCATCCGGGTGGCCACGCAGCCCGGCGGGGCGGAAGCCCAGCAGGAGGTGGTGACCAAGGTGCGGGCGGAACTCGGCACCAATGTGGAATACCGCCGCGTTGAGGTGGTGGGGCCGACGGTTTCGGGCGAGCTCATCGAAGCCGGTGTGCTGGCCATCGTGCTCGCCGTGGGCATGATGCTTGTCTATATCTGGTTCCGCTTCGAGTGGCAGTTCTCAGTCGGCGCGGTCATCGCGCTGGTGCATGACGTGGTGATCACGCTGGGGCTGTTTGCCGTGCTGCAGCTTGAGTTCAACCTTTCGATCATTGCCGCGCTGCTGACCATCGTCGGTTACTCGATGAACGATACGGTGGTGGTCTATGACCGCGTGCGCGAGAAGCTGCGCAAGTACAAGCGGATGCCGCTGCCGGAGTTGCTGGACCTTGCCGTCAACAAGACCCTGTCGCGGACGGTAATGACCTCGGTGACGACGCTCCTGGCTCTGCTATCGCTGTTCATCTTCGGCGGCGAGGTCATTCGCGGCTTCACCTTCGCGATGATCTGGGGCGTCATCATCGGCACCTATTCGTCGATTTTCGTGGCTGCACCACTGCTGCTGATGCTGGGCGTCAAGCGGGACTGGTCGGAAGCCAATGCGGGCGAGCCGGCGCAGAACGCCAATTCTGCAAGCTGATTGGCGCATAATCCGACGAGATGACCCCATTCCCGGGATTTGCGCCGGCGGGTGAAGGGCGTAACCTGTAGCGCGACGAGTCGCCGCAGGGTGCGTCATATGCCGCCGGCATCAAACGACCGGTGGCTGAACCTGCGGTGAGTACTGCCACCAAAAGGAGGGACTTGGGGATGGCTGGGATTCTGTCAAATCTGCGCAACACGGTGATCACGGGCTTCGTGCTCGCGCTCGCCCTGTTCGTTTTCTACATCTACGGGGCCTACAGCTCCGCCGGTCATGTCGGCGATGCGCTGGGCTCCACGGCCTTCTGGGCCTTCATCGTCCGCTGGGCGCATGTGCTGTGCGGCATCATGTGGATCGGTCTGCTCTACTATTTCAACTTCGTGCAGATCCCCAACATGCCCAACATCCCCGATGAGCAGAAGCCGGCAGTGGGCAAGGTAATCGCGCCTGCCGCCCTGTGGTGGTTCCGCTGGGGCGCCATGGGCACCATCGCCTTCGGCATCATCCTGGCCGCGCTGAACGGTTATCTGGTGGACGCCTATCTGCTGGGCTTCACCGACAATGGCGCCAGCACGATCATCGGCATCGGCATGTGGCTTGGGACCATCATGTGGTTCAACGTGTGGTTCGTGATCTGGCCGAACCAGAAGGTGGCACTGGGCATCGTGGATGCCCCGGCTGACGACAAGCCGAAGGCGGCGCGCACGGCCATGCTGTTCTCGCGCACCAACACCATGCTGTCGGTCCCGATGCTGTTTGCCATGGTGATCAACCAGAACGCCTTCTAGCCGCTTACGGCTGCTGAAACAGAAACGGCGCTGCCCCGGTTTCGAGGCAGCGCCGTTTTTGTGTGCGGTGTCTGGTGTGCGGATGGTTTACGCGGCGAGGTTCTTGTTCGCGAAGTCCCAGTTCACCAGCTTGTCGAGGAAGGTCTTGATGTAGTCCGGACGCTTGTTCTGGTAATCCAGATAATAGGCGTGTTCCCAGACATCGAGGGTGATGATGGCCTTCTTGCCGTGGGCAAGCGGGGTGTCCGCATCATGGGTGCTGATGACCGACAGCTTGCCGGCGTCATCGGCAACGAGCCATGCCCAGCCGGAGCCGAACTCGCCGGCGGCCACGCTGGAGAACTCCTCGGCGAACTTGTCGTAGGAGCCGAAGTCGCGGTCGATGGCTTCGGCCACGGCGCCGGTGGGCTTGCCGCCGCCATTCGGCGTCATGGAGTTCCAGAAGAAGGTGTGGTTCCAGACCTGGGCGGCCTGGTTGAACAGCTTGCCCTCGGAGCTCTTGATGATGTCTTCAAGGCTCTTGCCTTCGTTGTCGGTGCCTTTGATCAGGTCGTTCAGCGTGTCCACATATTTCTGGTGATGCTTGTCGTGGTGGAACTCGAAGGTGGACTTGGACATGTGCGGTTCCAGCGCATCATGAGCATACGGAAGGTCGGGGAGGGCAAAACTCATAGGGGAGCTCCTGAACTCTGCTACATAAGGGTACGGCGCACAGGGATGGCCCTGGCAAGGTTCTGTCACAGCACTACCTTGTGCGCGTGACGTATTTATCAAGGATTTCTTCGCGTGTCCGATCCGCAAACAAATCTTTTGCCGCCGCAGATCATCGAGCAGCTTCGTCGCGAGGACTCCGACAGGTTCCTGTCGTCACTGTTCGCTCCGGCGGAGACGCGCGGCCATCTGTGGGCGCTGTATGCGCTGGACCGCGACCTCAAACAGATCCCGCACAAGGTGAGCGAGCCGATGCTCGGCGCGATCCGCTTCCAGTGGTGGCGCGATACCATCGGCGGCATCTATCAGGGGCAACAGCAGGGCCATGAACTTGTTCCCGCGCTTGCTGCTGCGATCGAGGCCGGGAGCCTGCCGCCGGAGCGGTTTCATGCCTGGGTGGACGCGCGGGAAGACGAAATGGCGGAAGACCCTTTTGCCGACATGGAGATGATGCGCAGCCACGCGCGCCGGGCCGAGGGCACCATCATGGAGATGGGGGCAATGCTGTTGGGCCGGGGCGAGACATCTTCCGCCAGCGGAGCATTCGGCGAAGCCTATGGGCTTATCGACCTGCTAAAGCGGTGCGGCGCTGCCGCCGGGCGGCGGTCGGCCTTCCTGCCGATGGATGGTCTTGCGGGCAAGCATGAGGCTGTCTTCAGCGGCCGCCTGGCGCCGGAAGCCAAGGCGGTTTTTCAGGCGGTGGCTCGGGAGGCCGCGGCCCGGCTGAAAGAGGCTTCGCGCGATACATCCCTGCGGCCTGATGCAGCGGCGCTGCCGGCCATGCTGCATGCGGGGCTGGTGCCCGCCTATGCGCGGCTGTTTGTGCGGGAAGACTTCGATTTCCTGCGCAGTGCGCCGGAGATCCCGGCATTCCGCCGGCAGATTGCGCTGATGGCGCGCGCCATGCGGCGGCGCATCTGATGTCTTCCTATTCGGCGGCAAGCGGCGGGGTGCCGAACCAGCCTTCGATATCCGCCTTGGCGCGGGCCGTATAGGCCTGCTTGCGGGCGGGCTTCTTGGCCTTGCCGCGCAGGCGCTTGCCATCCGGCGCTTTCGGCATCTCCACGGGCGGGAACAGGCCGAAATTGACATTCATCGGCTGGAAGGAGCCTTTCCCGGCATCGAGGTGACCGCCGGTGATGTGGCCCAGCAGGGCCCCCAGGGCGGTTGTCTGCGGCAGGGGCGGCAGGGTTTCGCCCTTTGCTTCGGCGGCGGCGAAGCGCCCGGCCAGCATGCCGATGGCAGCGCTCTCCATATAGCCTTCCACCCCGGTGACCTGACCGGCGAAGCGCAGGCGCGGCATGGCCTTGAGACGCAGCTGGCCATCGAGCAGCTTCGGGCTGTTGAGGAAGGTATTTCGGTGCAGGCCGCCGAGACGGGCGAAGACCGCCTTTTCAAGGCCCGGGATGGTGCGGAAGACGCGCGTCTGCTCGCCATGGCGCAGCTTGGTCTGGAAGCCGACCATGTTGTAAAGCGTGCCAAGCGCGTTGTCCTGGCGCAGCTGCACGACGGCGTAGGGCTTTTCGTCCGGCTTGTGGGGGTTGGTGAGCCCGACCGGCTTGAGCGGGCCGTGACGCAGGGTCTCGCGGCCGCGCTCCGCCATCACCTCGATGGGCAGGCAGCCGTCGAAATAGGGGGTGTTCTCTTCCCACTCCTTGAAGTCGGTCTTGTCGCCTTCGAGCAGCTCGTCGATGAAGGCGTTGTACTCTTCTTCCGTGAGCGGACAATTAATGTAATCCGCGCCGGTGCCGCCCGGGCCCGGCTTGTCGTAGCGCGACTGAAACCAGGCCTTGTCCATGTCGATCGAGTCGAAATTGACGATAGGCGCAATGGCGTCGAAGAAGGCCAGCTCATCCTCGCCGGTGAGGGACAGCACTGCGTCCGCCAGCGCGGGAGAGGTGAGGGGGCCGGTGGCGATGATGACGCTGCCCCAGTCCTCCGGCGGCAGGCCCGCGACTTCGCCACGCTCAATGGTGATCAACGGCTCGGCCTCAAGGGCCTGTTCCACGGTCTGCGAGAAGCCGTCCCGGTCCACGGCCAAGGCGCCGCCCGCCGGCACCTGGCTTGCGTCGCCGCTGCGCATGATGATCGATCCGCCCTTGCGCAATTCATAGTGCAGCAGGCCGATGGCCGTCGTCTCGTCATCATCAGAGCGGAAGGAATTGGAACAGACCAGTTCGGCGAGGCCGCCGGTCTTGTGGGCGTCGGTGCCGCGGACCGGGCGCATCTCGTGCAGCACGACAGGCACGCCGGCACGGGCGATCTGCCAGGCGGCTTCAGACCCGGCGAGGCCGCCGCCAATGACGTGGATGGGATCAATCTTGCTCATGGGCGGAGACTTAAGGCAGGGCCTACTTCGCCGCAAGTCCCTGAAATCATGCAAGGAGTGCAAATCACAGCGTGGCGTGCCGGGGCGCGGCTGGAAACTGCAACCGGATGCGACTATACGTGAGGTGCGCTGCGGTCCTGATCGGGCACGGCGGAGGCACACACTTCAACCGGGGAGGCTTGCGGATGACACGGCTGATCGCCCTTGCGGGTTTCGCCTGGCTGATGGCCGGTGCGGCGCCGGCACACGCGCTTCCGACCTGCGAATTTCAGGGCATTCCGCTTTTCGGCGAAGTATCCGTCGTTGAAAGCGACCCAGATGTGCGCGTGGAAGTGGTGGCTTCAGGCGCTGAGCTCCGCGTGCAGTGGGTGAACCGGCATGCGGATGACTGCGGTGAATGGCGCCGCGTGGGACTGGGCGCGGATTTCACGATCCAGATCGTGCCGACGGGCGGGGACATCCGCATCCAGGAAGTCAGCGGCAATCCCGGGCTGAACTGAGCCAGCTATTGCGCCCCGGCGTCGGCAAGTTCGCCATCCGCTCCCAGATAGCCGTTCCAGGCGAACCAATAGGCAATGTGGCCGGGGAGCCGGTGAAAGCGCGTGCCGTCGGGGCCTGCCAGTGCCGCTTCGGTGACCTGCCACTCCGACACGCCGTCGCTGACATGATCTGCGCCGGCTGCTCTGGAAAAGGCGCGGCCGTCTGTGCGGTAGGCACGGACGGTGCGGGTGGCGGCGGTGCCAATCAGCGTGACGGGAACGACGCCTGCCATGTCATTGATAATCCGGCCGCCCTCGAAGGCGGAAAGGCGCCAGGCTTTGTCCATGCCGGATCCACGCAGGGCAAAGACATACTCCTTGGGTGAAAGATCTGCCTCATCGACGGGTGCCGGGAAGATGAGATCCGGGCTGTTGAAATAATCCGCATAGGGAGCACCGGGCGTGTAGTCACGGGTGTGGCCGGTGTCGAGGGACAAAACTCTTGTCTCCGGGTGGCGGCTGCGCCAGTCGCCCCATGTGGTGATGGCGACCGGCCGGGTCTTCAGCTCGATGGCGCTGCCGGTCAGGCTGCCGATCACCGGCCGCCCGGTGAACTGGTTCCACAGGCTCCCGGTTGCGGTGTCGTACATCAGCTTGTTTGACCGGTAGAGGAGCCCCGACGACCCGAAGACGAAGGGCGCGTCCCGTCCGTCAAGCTGCGTTTCGAACAGGATGGCGGAGCCACACAGGGTGCAGTAGGCGAGACTGACGGGCACGCCGCCCACAACATCATTGGCCATTTCGTGCCAGTCGAGGATGCGCAGGGGGTAGGCGCGGACATCCCCATTGATCTCCACCCCGAAGACCAGCTCACCGTCGGTGAGATAGCTCGCTGTGCTTGCAGTCACAAAGTCCGGGTTGGTGAGAGCCGGGATGCCATCCTTGAGGACACCGCCCCAGACCGCTTCCCACAGGGGGATGTCATGGGCAACGCCTGTATGAATGAAGGTTGCGAAGGCCGGGTCAATTTCGGCGAGGACGCGGCTGCGGGCCTCATCGAAGCCATCAAAGGGTGTGAGCCCGTCCTGCGATTGCAGCCAGGTCATCCAGTCAAACCAGCTGTCCCCGTGGTCGACACCGGTGAGGCTCAACAGCGCGATTCCGAGCGCCGGGCGGAGGTCGCGATGAAAGCGCATGGCCTGGACGAGGGCGAATGCGCCGTCGGGCTGCCTGCGCTTGATGAAGTAATCAATGGCATCGATGACCTGCCGGTCTCTGCCCGCAACAAGATGCACGGCCCGTTCGACGGTCTCCGGATCCGCGGATGCTGATTGCGCAGGCTGGGCGACGACACCCGCAGGCAGGAGCAGCAGGACAAGGGTCAGGATGAGGCGCGGGGCCATGACGTCACTCTCCGGCAGATCGGTTTTCCGAAGAGTGACGCCATGCTGATCGTCCCGCAGCACACGCCGCGACACTTTTGTGTGAGATCGCGGGCTAGTTCCAGACCGGGGGCTTGCGGCCGATCCAGGGCCGGGCCTCCTCAAGCTGGGCGGCCAGGCGCAGCAGCGTGGCCTCGTCGCCGAAGCGGCCGGTGAACATCATGCCGAGCGGCAGATCATCCGCACTCCACCACAGGGGCAGGGACAGGGACGGCTGGCCGGTGAAATTGAAGGGCGGGGTGAAGGGGAAGACCTCCGCCTGCCGCTTGTCCACTTCCTTGGGGTCGAGGTTCACCGGATCGATATGGCCGATCTTCGGCGGCGGCGTGCCCATGACGGGGCAGAGATAGGCGTCATAGGGCAGCAGGTTGTGGATGATCTGCCGCGACAGGCGGCGCAGGGTGCGCCAGCCCCAGAAGGCCTGGGCGCCGGTGATCTTGCGGCCCGCATTGAGGGCACGCCAGGTGAGCGGCTCCAGCTCATGCTCTTCCGGCGGGCGGCCCAGCATCTCCTCCCGCTCCAGCATGCCGGCGGCGAAGTTGGAGGCGGAGACAGCACCCTGCGCGCGGTAGAGGGTGCGGTAGTCGACACCGAGGCCCTGTTCCACGACCTCATGGCCGAGTTCCCGGAGAAGGGTCACCGTCTTTTCGAGAGCCGCCTGGTTTTCCGGGTGGATGTCGGCGCCGCGGGGCGTCTCGGCGGAATAGGCGATCTTCAGCTTGCCGGGGGACCGGGTGAGCTCCTCCACGAAGGGCCGCTCATAGGGAAGCGGCGGGTAGGGGCTGTCGGGCTCCGGCGCGCAGGTGGCGTCGAGCATCGCCGCACTGTCACGCACGGTGCGGGTAACGACGTGATCCACCGAGAAGCCCATGGCGCGCTCACCGTCTTCGCCCGAATCCGGGTTGCGGGCGCGGGTGGTCTTGAGACCGACGAGACCGCAGCAGGCGGCCGGGATGCGGATGGAGCCGAGACCGTCAGACGCATGCGCCATGGGGACGATGCCGGCGGCGACCGCTGCTGCGGCCCCGCCCGACGAGCCGCCGGAAATATGCTCCGTGTTCCACGGATTGCGGCAGGGACCGAGACGGGCGGATTCCGTCGTGCCGGTGATGCCGTATTCCGGCGTGTTGGTCCGGCCGACAAAGACCACACCTGCCTGCCGGTAGCGGGTGGCGAGGATGCTGTCCTCATCCGCCACATAGTCGCGGAGGTAATGCGACCCGGCGGTGGCGGGCCAGCCTTTGACCTTGACGCCGAGATCCTTCACCAGGAAGGGGACGCCCCTGAACGGGCCATCCGGCAAATCGCCTTTCGCCCAGGCGCGGGCATCCTCATAGCCCTTGTGCACGACCGCGTTGAGGGCGGGGTTGTGCTTTTCGATCCGTTCGATCGCGGCATCGACGAGTTCGAGCGGGGTGACTTCCTTGCGGGCGACGAGGTCTGCCAGGGCGACGCCGTCATAGTCGGCATAATTGTCGATTGTCATGATGCGTGCTCCCTTAGTCCCAGATCGGCGGATGGCGGTTGATCCAGGGCTGGGCTTCCTCAAGCTGTGAGGCCAGGCGGATGAGCGTTGCTTCATCGCCCTGGCGGGCTGCGAAATGCACCCCGACCGGCAGGCCGTCCGGCGTCCAGTGCAGGGGCAGGGAGATGGCCGGCTGGCCGGTGGCGTTCTGCACCGGCGTGAAGGCCACATAGTTGAGCACCGGGCCGAACGCCTTTTCAGGATCGCTCTCATTCACATCGATGGTGCCGACCCGCAACGGCGGCTGGCCCAGGGTGGGCGTGAGCCAGAGATCATATTCGTCGTGCCACTGGGCGACAGTGCGCGCCATGATCTGCAGCATGGCGACGGCGTTGAGGTAATCGGCGCCCGTGACCTGACGGCCGCGCTCGGCAAGCCCCAGTGTCAGTGGCTCCAGATCGCCCTGGTTGGGCGTCTTGCCGAACAGCAGTTCCTGCAGGCTGATCTGCTGCGCCACGCCGGTGGCCCAGATCGCCATGAAGGCCTGCTGCATGGTGTCGTTGTCGATCGTGGGCGAAGCTTCTTCCACGTGGTGGCCGAGGCTCTCCAGCAGTTTGGCGGTGTTCTCGACAGCGGCCACGCATTCAGGATCGACGGGCTCGCCGCCGATGGTGCGGGTGGTGAAGCCGATGCGCAGGCTGCCGGGCGCAACGCCCACATCATCGGACCAGATGCCTTCATGGTGGGGCGCGAAATAGGGATCGCCGGGTTCCGGACCGGCGGCAATGTCGAGGGCGACTGCTGTGTCGCGCACGGTGCGGCTGACGACGAGGTCGGCTGTGAGGCCGGACATGGCATCGCCGATGACCGGGCCTTGCGGGATGCGGGCGCGGCTGGGCTTGAGGCCGACAAGGCCCGACGAGGAGGCGGGGATGCGGATCGAGCCGCCGCCATCATTGGCATGGGCGAGCGGCACGATGCCCGCTGCGACCGCCGCCGCCGAGCCGCCGGAGGAGCCGCCGGGCGTATGATCCGGGTTCCACGGATTGCGGGCGGGGCCGTAGAGACTGCTTTCGGACACGGGCAGCAGGCCGAACTCGGGCACGTTGGTCTTGCCCAACGGCACAAGGCCGGACGCGAGGAAGCGCTGGGTGAGGGTGGAGTGCTGGGCTGCGGGATTTCCGGCCGCAAGGCGGCTGCCATACTGGGTGGCGACGCCTTCGAAATCGCCCATGATGTCCTTCAGCAGGAAAGGGACGCCTGCGAAGGGCGCGGCCTTGTCGCCTGCGTCGATGTCCTTGGCGATCCCGCGGCCCTGATCGGCCATGTCGGTCACGACGGCATTGAGGGTGGGATTGTGTTTCTCAATCCGCTTCAGCGCTTCTTCCGCCAGTTCGGCGGCACTGACCTCGCCCTTACGCACGAGTTCGGCAAGCGCGACCCCGTCATAGGCGACGTAATCCTTGATCGGCATGATGTCCCAATTCCTCCCGGACAGTCTTATTGGTTCTTGGTGTTGCCAATACGCTAGCGGACGGCGGGAGGAACCGGAAGGGTGGGGGCATGGGTCATTTGACGGGAATTGCCGGGTGAATGTCATTTCCGACAGGTCCGCGCGCGGTCATTCTGGACGCAGAGATTGTTTGCATGATGGAGCCCCCCATGACCGACGCAGCCCCGCAAGACATCCATATCGGCTTTCTGATCTATCCCGGCGTGACGGCGCTGGACGCGCTCGGGCCGGCGCAACTGCTGTCGCTCGTGCCCGGGGCGGTCATGCACTACGTGTGGAAGGATATGGAGCCTGTGGCGGCGGATGCGGGCTACACCATCAACCCGACGGACGACTTTGGTTCCTGCCCGCAGCTTGACGTGATCTGCGTGCCCGGCGGGTTCGGCCAGGTTGATCTGATGACGGATGAAGTGGTGGTCGATTTCGTCCGCAAACAGGGGCAGGGCGCGCGCTATGTGACGGCTGTATGCACGGGCTCATTGCTGCTGGGGGCCGCGGGGCTGCTGGACGGCTATGAGGCCAGCTGCCACTGGGCGTGGCATCATCAACTTGAGCTGGTGGGTGCAACGCCGAAAAAGGCGCGGGTGGTGCGCGACCGCAACCGGATTACCGGCGGCGGGGTAACAGCGGGCATCGATTTCGGGCTGACCATGGTGGCGGAGCTGGCGGGCGAGGAAGCCGCCAAGCTGGTGCAGCTGTCCTTCGAATATGATCCGCAGCCGCCGTATGACAGCGGCACGCCGGACAAGGCCTCAGCCGAGACGCTGGCCACCAGCCAGGCCATGGTGGGCCCGGTGGTGGAGAGCATGGCTGACGCTGCGCGGGCGGCACAGGCGAAAAAAGATGCACGCCACGCAGCCGAATAGATTTAGCTGTCCCGTCGAGCGGGACTGCCGGTCAGCGTGCTTTGCTGCGTGCCTTGGCGCGGGTTTTTCCCGCGGTCTTCGTGCTGGTCTTGGACGCAGTTTTGGTCTTTGTCTTGACCTTGGTCTTTGCCTTGGCAGCAGTCTTGCCCTTGGCGCGCGTCTTGGTTTTTGGGGCCGACGTCTCCTCTTCCGTCTTTGAGGCGTTACGGCGCATGGGACGGCGGGAGGCGGCGGCGGCTGCCTTGGCGAGATCGGTCTTGCGGCGGCGCTCTTCGGACTTCGGTGCAGCGCGGCGGCTCTTTTTCAGCAGCGGCTTGAGATAGGCACCGGTGTGGCTGCGCGGTTCGGCGGCCACGTCCTCGGGCGTGCCCTGGACGACGACATCACCGCCGCCATCACCGCCTTCGGGGCCGATATCGATGATCCAGTCTGCAGTCTTGATGACTTCGAGATTGTGTTCGATCACGACGACAGAATTGCCCTGATCGACAAGCTCGTGCAGCACCTCCAGGAGCTTGGCCACGTCATGGAAGTGCAGGCCGGTGGTGGGCTCATCGAGGATGTAGAGCGTGCGGCCGGTGGCGCGCTTGGACAGCTCCTTGGAGAGCTTGACGCGCTGGGCCTCGCCGCCTGACAGGGTGGTCGCCTGCTGGCCGATCTTGATGTAGCCGAGGCCGACCTGCTTGAGGGTCTCGAGCTTGTCGCGCACGGCGGGCACGGCCTTGAAGAACTCGGCGCCGTCTTCCACCGTCATGTCCAGCACGTCGGCAATTGATTTGTCGCGGAACTTCACTTCCAGGGTTTCGCGATTGTAGCGCTGGCCGTGGCAGACGTCGCACTGCACATAGACGTCAGCGAGGAAGTGCATCTCGATCTTGATGACGCCATCGCCCTGGCAGGCCTCACAACGGCCGCCCTTCACGTTGAAGGAGAAGCGGCCGGGGGTGTAGCCGCGCGTCTTGGCTTCCGGCAGGCCCGCGAACCACTCGCGGATCGGCGTGAAGGCGCCGGTATAGGTTGCGGGGTTGGAGCGCGGCGTCCGGCCGATGGGCGACTGGTCGATGTCGATGACTTTGTCGAGAAACTCGATGCCCTCGATCTTGTCATGGGCGCCGGGCTGGGCGCGGGCGTTCATCAGGCGGCGGGACAGGGCCGGGTAGAGCGTATCCACCAGCAGGGAGGATTTGCCTGAGCCGGACACGCCGGTGACGCAGACAAACGCCCCGAGCGGGAAATCCGCATCCACATTCTTGAGGTTGTTTTCACGCGCGCCCTTGATGGAGAGCGTGCGGCCGTCGACGGGGCGGCGCTCGAAGGGCAGCTCGATCTGCCGCATACCGACGAGATATTGCCCGGTCAGGCTGTCGGCGGTTTCCATCACCTTCTTCGGCGTGCCTTCGGCGATCACCGTGCCGCCATGGACACCGGCACCGGGGCCCATATCGACCACATGGTCGGCCTCGAGAATGGCTTCCTCGTCATGCTCGACGACGACGACCGTGTTGCCGATGTCGCGCAGGCGCTTCAAGGTTTCCAGCAGGCGGGTGTTGTCACGCTGGTGCAGGCCGATGGACGGTTCATCCAGCACGTACAACACGCCGGTGAGGCCGGAGCCGATCTGCGAGGCGAGGCGGATGCGCTGGCTTTCGCCGCCGGACAGGGAGCCGGAGCCGCGCGACAGGGTGAGGTAGTCGAGCCCCACATCGACGAGGAAGCGGAGGCGCTCTCGGATCTCCTTGAGGATGCGCTCGGCGATCTCGTTCTGCTTCTTGGTGAAGGTCTTGTCGACCGTCGAGAACCACTCATGGGCCTCGCGGATGGAGAACTCCGACACCTGACCGATATGCAGGCCGGCGATCTTCACGGCCAGGGCCTCGGGCTTCAGGCGGTAGCCGCCGCAGGTCTCGCACGGCTTGGCCGACTGGAAGCGGGACAGCTCCTCGCGCATCCACTGGCTGTCGGTCTCCCGCCAGCGGCGCTCGATATTGCCGACGACGCCTTCGAAGGTCTTCTTCGTTTTGTAGGAGCGAATGCCGTCATCATAGAGGAACTCGATCTGCTCCTTGCCGGTGCCGAACAGGATGGCATCGCGCAGCACCTCCGGCAGGTCGCTCCAGGCCTCGGTCATGGAGCCGCCGAAATGGCGAACCAGGGCGTCCAGCGTCTGAGTGTAGTAGGGGGAGGTGTTGCCGGTCTTGGACCACGGCGCGATGGCACCCTGGCGCAAGGAGAGCGACGGGTCCGGCACCACGAGGTCGGCTTCGAACTGAAGCTCCGTACCCAGACCATCACAGGAGGGGCAGGCGCCGAAGGGATTGTTGAACGAGAACAGGCGCGGCTCGATTTCCTCGATGGTGAAACCGGAAACAGGGCAGGCGAACTTCTCGGAGAAGATCATCTGGCGCGGATTGCCGTCGTCATCCTTCTCGTCGGCGAATTCGGCGATGGCGATGCCGTCGGCAAGGCGCAGGGCAGTCTCCATCGAGTCCGCCAGGCGGCTTGCGATGTCCGGGCGCACGACGAGGCGGTCCACCACCACTTCGATGTCGTGTTTCTTCTTCTTGTCGAGGGCAGGCACGCTATCGAGTTCATAGAACTCACCATCCACCTTCACACGCTGGAAGCCGCGTTTCAGGAGGTCGGCGAACTCCTTGCGGTATTCGCCCTTGCGGCCGCGGATCATCGGGGCCAGCAGGTAAAGGCGCGTGCCTTCGTCCAGCGTCAGGACGCGGTCCACCATCTGGCTGACGGTCTGGCTTTCGATGGGCAGGCCAGTGGCGGGCGAATAGGGGATGCCGACGCGCGCGAAGAGCAGGCGCATATAGTCATAGATCTCGGTGACCGTGCCCACCGTCGAGCGCGGGTTGCGCGAGGTGGTCTTCTGCTCGATGGAGATCGCAGGGGACAGGCCCTCGATGTAATCAACGTCCGGCTTCTCCATCATCTGCAGGAATTGCCGCGCATAGGCCGAGAGGCTTTCCACGTAGCGGCGCTGGCCTTCCGCGTAGATCGTGTCGAAGGCAAGCGACGACTTGCCGGAGCCGGAGAGCCCCGTGATCACCACCAGCTTGTCGCGCGGCAGCTCGACATCCACGCCTTTGAGATTGTGTTCGCGGGCGCCTTTGACGGTGATGTTTCGAAGTCCGGTCACGAATGAAATTCCACTGGTTGGGGCCTTTGGGGGCGGGCGGACGGCAGAACGGGCAGCGCCGCGATAGATAGGGGCTTGGGTGCCGGTTGGCGAGGGCTAGTTGCACCGGGCCCGACTCATCTTGACAACTGACCGCAGCACAGGAACATAACAAGAACTATTGCGCAATTATCTGTGGATGAGTTGCGCAAGGGCGCGCGGGCCCGGCAATAATCCGTTAGGGTCCGTGCCAAAGCAGAGACCCGCGCCGCAGAAGGCGCGCGCAAGACAGACGTAAGAAAGGCGGCTTCGAAATGGCAGGCAGCGTGAACAAGGTGATCCTCGTCGGCAATCTGGGTGCAGACCCGGAAGTGCGCCACACGCAGGACGGCCGCCCCATCGTCAATCTGCGCATCGCGACGTCTGAAAGCTGGCGCGACCGCAGCACAGGCGAACGCCGCGAGCGCACCGAATGGCACCGCGTGGTGATCTTCTCCGAAGGCCTCGCCAAGATTGCCGAGCAATATCTACGCAAGGGCTCGAAGGTCTATCTGGAGGGCCAGCTGCAGACCCGCAAATGGCAGGATCAGTCCGGCCAGGACCGCTACTCCACCGAAGTGGTGCTGCAGGGCTTCAACGCAACGCTGACCATGCTGGATGGCCGCAGCGGCGGCGAAGGCGGCGGCATGGGCGGCGGTGGCGGCAGCTCGATGGGTGGCGGCTCCATGGGTGGCGGCGGTGGTGGTGGCCGCCCGTCCCAGCCGGCCGATGATTTCGGCGGCGGCGACTTCGACGACGAAGTGCCGTTCTAGGCAAGACGGCGACGCGCGAATATGAGGGCTGAGAGCATGGCGCAGCCGACGCCCCAGAGGAGCTGGGCGCCGGTGTGGGCGAGGTGCGGGCCCTGGCCGGCGTAGAAGGCGGGGAACCAGGTCAGCGCGATGCCGTCTAGCAGGGTGGCGGCGACGATGGCGATGCCTGTCGGGGCGACCATGGCGTCGAGCGGCGTTGCGGTGGCTTTCGCCATGCCCCAGACGAAGAGCGGGGCGGTGAATGTGGCCAGCGCGAAAGCTGTGAGGTGGCCCGCGCCGAGATCGTAGAAGGCCGGGGCCCATTCCCGCAGCCAGATGGCTGCGACAAACCAGAGAAATACGCCGATCAGGGCGAACAGCATGATCTTGCGGCGGGTCATCTTGATCCTCCCATGACGGTCTTCACATGACGGTCTCGCATGTGTGTGCGCGGAGCAATGCGTCTCGTGCCGGTGCCATAAAACTAGCAATATCGGGACATAGGCTCACTTACCTGCCTGTTCGGCGCCCGGATGACGGGGCCGGTAAGCTTTCACTCCCTGCATGAGGCCGCCGCATGACCATTGACGTGCTCGACACCATCCACGACCCCGGCAAGCCGGGCGGGCCAAATGACGATGATCTGGGGCACGCGGGCAATTGCGCCTGGGTGTTTGACGGGGCAACGGGGCTTGGGGACACGCAGCTGACGGGCACTGCGAGTGATGCGGCGTGGCTGGCGCAGGCGGGCAGTGCGGCGCTCAAGGCGCGGGCGCCGAGCCATCGCGGGCCGCTGACAGCCCTGGCCGAAGAAGTGCTGAGCGATGTGGCGCGCCGGTTTGACGCGGAGGCTGACCGTCAGCCTGCGGAGCGCTTCGAGCGGCCAACGGCGTCGCTGATCCTGATACGGCACACCGGCGGCGTGGTGGACTGCCTCAATTTCGGCGACTGCAAGGTGCTGTTGCGGGACGGGACGGGCGCGTTTCACAGTTTCGGCAGCAACGAGGAAAGCGAGAGCTACGAGAACAATCTCGCCTCGCGCTTTTCGGAACAGCGCAAGACCGAGGGAGAGAGCGGGGCACCGGACCAGCACCGCAGCAGCTTCCTCGACCGCCTGCGCAAGGTGCGCAACCGGCACAATGTCTCCGGCGGGTACTGGGTGTTCGGGCTTGACCCGGAGGCGGCGGAGCACGCGCGGACGCGGAGCTTCCCAATCACGGCCCCGGCGATTGCGCTGATGATGACTGACGGCTTCGAGGCGCTGGCGGGCGATTATGGCCGCTATACCGAGGAAGCGCTGCTGGACGCAGCGCTTGACCGCGGGCTTGCGTCGCTGAAGGACGAATTGCGGCATATCGAGCGCGAGTTGGACCCGGAGGCGCATCAGTTTCCCCGCTTCAAACAGTCGGATGATGCAACCGCCATGCTGGTGAAACTGGGCTGAGCCGGACGGGTGATTTGCCCCTCCGGGACAGATTTTCAGGCGCCGCCGCAGGGGCTGTGGAAAACACGCGGCAAGGCGTAAAAACCGGCTGATTTTCTGCCGTGTTTTCAAAGGGTTAGAGAGCGCTTCCGGCCTGACTTGCCGGGGGCGGGCAGGTTTGCGGTCAGGGGCACCCAGTGCTAGTTTTCGGGGTGCGTTTTCCGCGCGATTCCGCACATGAGATGAGACCCGATTGCGCTGCCATTTCGAGCCTGCGCAGGGCCCGGCTTTTGTCCGGCGCCAGAAAGAACAGAAACCAAAAGCCCCGTGTCAGACATCGATAATAACGAGCCCGTGGACGAGAGCGCTGTGACCGGCGACACCGCCGACGGCAGCGGCGGCGGCGAGCCGCCCACAGGCGGTGCGACGCCGCCGGACGGCCCCTCGGACGGTATTGGCCGCATCTCCATCGAAGACGAGATGCGCTCGTCCTATCTCGATTACGCCATGAGCGTGATCGTCAGCCGAGCGCTGCCGGATGCGCGTGACGGCCTGAAGCCGGTGCATCGCCGCATCCTGTTCTCGATGGGCGAGAACGGCTACGACTGGAACAAGCCCTACCGCAAGTCGGCCCGCGTGGTCGGTGACGTGATCGGTAAGTATCATCCGCATGGTGACCAATCGATCTATGACGCGCTGGTGCGCATGGCGCAGGATTTTTCCCTGCGTCTGCCGCTGCTGGACGGGCAGGGCAATTTCGGCTCCATCGACGGCGACCCGCCCGCGGCCATGCGTTACACCGAAGTGCGCATGGACAAGCCTGCGCATGCGCTGCTGGAAGACATCGACAAGGACACGGTCGATTTCCAGGACAACTACGACAATTCCGAGCGCGAGCCGGTGGTGCTGCCGGCGCGCTTTCCCAATCTGCTGGTCAATGGCGCGGGCGGCATCGCCGTCGGCATGGCCACCAATGTGCCGCCGCACAATCTGGGCGAGGTGATCGACGCCTGCGTCGAGACCTTGGCCAACCCGGAGATCAGCTTCGAGGAGCTGATGCAGATTGTTCCGGGTCCGGACTTTCCGACCGGCGGGCTGATCCTCGGCCGTGCCGGGATCAAGGCGGCCTATCAGCTGGGCCGCGGCTCCGTCGTCATGCGCGGCAAGGTGCATATCGAAGAAATCCGAAACGACCGGGAAGCGATCATCGTCACCGAGGTTCCCTACCAGGTGAACAAGGCCTCGATGGTGGAGAAGATCGCCGAGCTGGTGCGCGAGAAGCGCGTCGAGGGCATTGCCGATCTGCGCGACGAGAGCGACAGGCAGGGCCTGCGCGTGGTGATCGAGCTGAAGCGCGACGCTGTGGCTGACGTGGTGCTGAACCAGCTCTACCGGTTCTCGCAGCTGCAGACCTCGTTCGGCTGCAACATGATCGCGCTCAATGGCGGCCGGCCGGAAATGCTGACGCTGAAGGGCTTCATTGAGGCCTTCCTGGCGTTCCGCGAGGAAGTGGTGACGCGGCGGACCAAGCATGAGCTTGGCAAGGCGCGCGAGCGCGCGCATGTGCTGGTTGGTCTTGCCATTGCCGTTGCCAATATCGACGAAGTGATCCGCCTGATCCGCAACGCGCCGGACCCGGCGACGGCGCGCGCGCAGCTGATGGCACGCGACTGGCCGGCAGCGGACGTAGCCCCGCTGGTGCGGCTGATCGCGGACCCGCGTCACGTGCTGACCGACGGCAACACGCTGCGGATGAGCGAAGAGCAGGCCCGTGCCATTCTCGATCTGCGCCTGCAGCGCCTCACGGCCCTTGGCCGCGACGAGGTGGGGGATGAGCTGAAGGGCCTGGGCGAGAAGATCGAGGATTATCTCGAAACACTGCGCTCGAAGGAAAAGCTCCAGGGCATCATCCGCGACGAACTGATTGCGGTGAAGGACGAGTTCGCGACACCGCGGCGCACCGAGATCATGGATGCGATCGGCGAGGTCGAGGACGAGGACCTGATCCAGCGCGAGGACATGGTGGTGACCGTGTCCCATGGCGGCTACATCAAGCGCGTGCCGCTGGATACCTACCGGGCGCAGCGACGCGGCGGCAAGGGCCGCTCCGGCATGGCGACCAAGGACGAGGATTTCGTCAGCAAGATCTTTGTTGCCAACACCCATACGCCGATCCTGTTCTTCTCGTCGGAAGGGATGGTCTATCGCCTCAAGGTCTGGCGGCTGCCCGCCGGGTCGCCGCAATCGCGCGGCAAGGCGATGGTCAACATCCTGCCGCTCAAGGACGGCGAGCGGATTACCTCCGTCATGCCGATGCCGGAGGATGAGGATAGCTGGGGCGACCTGCAGCTGATGTTCGCCACCCGCAAGGGCAATGTGCGGCGTAACCAGCTGTCGGATTTCGTGCGGATCAATGTCAGCGGCAAGATCGCCATGAAGCTGGACGATCCCGAGGACGGCATTCTCGGCGTCGCCATCTGTTCGGAAGATCACGACGTGCTGCTGACGACGGCCAAGGGCCGGGCGATCCGGTTCCCGGTGACAGATGTGCGCGTGTTCTCGGGCCGGACATCCACCGGCGTGCGCGGCATCAAGCTTGATGACGACGACCGGGTGATCGCCATGGCGATGCTGCACCACACGGGGGCGGAGCCGGCGGAAGCGCGGGCCTATCTGAAGCAGGCGAAAGCCATGCGGGCAGCGCTTGACGGTGAGGCACCCGCTGAAGAACCGGATGATGCGGGCGAGGAGGGGGATGACATCACCCTGACGCCGGAACGCTATGCGGAGCTGGGCGCGCGCGAGCAGTTCGTGCTGGCTGTCTCCGAGAACGGCTTCGGCAAGCGGACGTCATCTTTCGAGTACCGGACCGCGGGCCGCGGCGGCAAGGGCATCATCGCGATGACGGTGACGCCGCGGAACGGCCTGCTGGTGGATGCGTTCCCGGTGGATGAAGCGGACCAGATCATGCTCGTTACCAATGCGGGCCAGCTGATCCGCTGCCCGGTGAACGATGTCCGCGTGGCCGGGCGGGCGACCCAGGGCGTTACCATTTTCCGCACGGCGGATGATGAGAGCGTCGTGTCGATTTCCCATATCGCGGACGCGTCGGGGACTGATGCGGACGGCGAGGAGGGCGATGGCGACGGCTCAGCTGACGGTACCGGCGGGACCAGTGACGGTGCCGGTGGTGAGAACGGCCCGGACGCGAACCTCGACTAATCAGCTTCCGGCGTCTAAAACGGCGGCAAATTGCGGGACGGATGGCCAGCACACGGCCCAACGGCCCGCTCCAGGAGTGACGACGCAGGAATGAGGAGCCGGCCGGCATGATGAAACGGACAGGGCTTTACCCGGGCACCTTCGACCCGATTACCAATGGCCATCTCGATATTATCGGCCGCGCCATGAAGATGGTGGATCACCTGGTGATCGGTGTTGCCATCAACCGCGACAAGGGCCCGCTGTTCGCGCTCGAGGAGCGGGTGTCGATGGTCGAGGAGGAGGTCCGCAAGCTGCAGGACCGCACCCAGTCCGAATGCACCGTCGAGGTGAAGCCGTTTGAAAGCCTGCTGATGCATTTCGCCGAGGAGATCGGCGCGCAGATGATCATCCGCGGCCTGCGGGCGGTGTCGGACTTTGAGTATGAGTTCCAGATGGCGGGCATGAACGAGCGCCTCAATCCGGACATTGAAACCGTGTTCCTTATGGCGGAAGCGCAGCATCAGGCCGTGGCCTCGCGGCTGGTGAAGGAGATCGCCCGGCTTGGCGGCGACATTTCCCATTTCACCACGCCGATGGTGCGCGAGCGGCTTATCACGCGCTTCAACGAGCTGAAGCAGGCCGCGTCCTGACGATTTGACTGGCGGCCCGATGGTGCCGCCGATGAAGGAGTGACGATCCCGACATGCGTATTTTCCGTACGATCCTGCCCGTTCTCGCCATGGCATTCGCCGCACTGATGCTCGCCCGTCCGGCGGCCGCGCAGGTGCCTTTCGCTGACGATGAAGAAAACATCCTGGTGCTGGAGCTTTCCACCGGCACGACCGAAATCCTGATGCGGCCCGACCTGGCACCGCTGCATGTGGAGCGCATCAAGAAGCTGACGCGCGAGAAGTTCTATGACGGCATCGTGTTTCACCGGGTGATCGACGGATTCATGGCGCAGACCGGCGACCCGACGGGCACGGGGCAGGGCGGCTCGACCTATCCCGACCTGCAGGCGGAATTCACCGAGACGAAGTTCCGCCGCGGCACCATCGGCATGGCCCGCACCAATGATCCCAATTCGGCCAACAGCCAGTTCTTCATCATGTTCAACCTGGCCCGGCACATGAACAACCCGCGCAACCCGCAGGGTTTCTATACCGTGTGGGGCGAAGTGATTTCCGGCATGGACGCGGTGGACGCGCTGCCCAAGGGCGAGCCGCCGGCAGAGCCGGGCAAGATTGTGTCCGCGCGTATCAAGGCCGACCTGCCGTAAGGCGGGGCCCATTTTCCCCCTGAAGAAAGCGAGAGCGATGACCGATACTTCGCCTGATAACACCCTGATCCTCACCCTCAAGGGAGGCGATGTGACCATTGCGCTCCGCCCGGACCTGGCGCCCAACCACGTGGCGCGCATCAAGGAACTGGTCCGCGAGGGGTTTTATGACGGCATCGTGTTCCACCGGGTGATCGACGGCTTCATGGCGCAGACGGGCGACCCGACGGGCACCGGCATGGGCGGCTCAGGCAAGAAGCTGTCGGCGGAATTCTCGTCCGAGCCGCATACACGCGGCACCTGCTCCATGGCGCGGGCGGCGGACCCCGACAGCGCGGACAGCCAGTTCTTCATCTGCTTCCAGGAATCGTCCTGGCTGGACGGCCAGTACACGGTGTGGGGCCAGGTGACCGACGGCATGGACCATGTGGACGCCATTACCCGCGGCGAGCCGCCGGCAAACCCGGACAAGATCGAGAAGGCCGTCATTGCCGCAGACGCCTAGGCGCCCATCGCCGGATCAGGCTTCAGACACCGGGGACGGGGTTTCTGCATCGGCAGATGCGCCGTCCCCGGACAGTCTGGATGCCTATGACTTCCACCTCCCCGAAGAGCTGATCGCCCTGCGGCCCGTGCGGCCGCGGGATTCCGCGCGCCTGCTGGTCGTCAATCACGCGCGCCCGGGCAGTCTTTCGGACCGGATCGTGCGGGAGCTGCCTGACCTGCTGCGCCCCGGCGACGTGCTGGTGGCCAATGACACACGAGTCATCCATGCGCGCCTGCGCGGCACGCGGCGGCGGGGTGAGGCGCGCGCGAATATTGAATTGCTGCTGCACAAGCCGCTGCCGGACGCCGGCTGCTGGCGGGCTTTCGCCCGGCCCGCCAAACGGCTCAAGCCCGGCGACGTGATCGAGGTGCATGAGGCACTGACGGCGGATGTGCTGGACCGCGACGGCGGCGAAGTCGTCGTGCGGCTGACCCCCCATGGGGTGAGCCTGGACGACGCGATCGCGCAGGCCGGTGAGATGCCGCTGCCGCCCTATATCGAGGGCAAGCGCAAGGCGGATGACAGCGACGAAGCGGACTACCAGACCGTCTTCGCCCGCCATGAGGGCTCTGTCGCGGCACCGACGGCGGGCCTGCATTTCACCGACGACTTGCTGGCGGCGCTGGATGCGCGCGGTGTCGCGCGGGAGACGGTGACGCTGCATGTGGGGGCGGGAACGTTCCTGCCGGTAAAGTCGGACACGCTGTCGGGCCACAAGATGCATGCGGAATGGGGCGAGGTGACCCGCGAGGTGGCAGACCGCCTCAATTCGGCGCGGGCCGCCGGCGGGCGCATCATCGCCGTGGGCACCACCTCCATGCGGCTGCTGGAAAGCGCCGTTGATGCGCAGGGTGTCTTCCATCCCTTCGCGGCGGAGACCGACATCTTCATCACGCCGGGGCATGTCTTCCACGGGGTGGACGTGCTGATGACCAATTTTCATCTGCCGCGCTCCACGCTCATGGTATTGGTCTCGGCCTTCGCCGGGCTTGAGACCATGCGCGCAGCCTATGCGCATGCCATCGGCACGGGCTACCGCTTCTATTCCTACGGGGACTCGAGCCTCCTGTTTCCGCAGGACGGCGCGTCGCCACGACCAATCGACCGACAGGACACATCCCAGGCATGAGCGCCTTCACCTTCCATCTCGACAAGACTGACGGCAAGGCCCGGACAGGCCGGATCGACACGCCGCGCGGCACCATCCGCACGCCGGCCTTCATGCCCGTGGGCACGGCCGGCACGGTCAAGGCAATGACCACCGACACGGTGAAATCGACCGGCGCGGATATCGTGCTGGGCAATACCTACCACCTGATGCTTCGTCCGGGGGCGGAGGAAGTGGCGGCGCTGGGCGGATTGCACAGCTTCATGAACTGGGACAGGCCGATCCTGACGGATTCAGGCGGGTTCCAGGTCTGGTCGCTGGCCAAGCTGCGCAAGATGACCGAGGAGGGGGTGACCTTCCAGAGCCATATTGACGGCTCCACCCATTCGCTGTCGCCGGAGCGGTCAATCGGGATCCAGTGCCTGCTGGGCTCCGACATCCAGATGATCCTGGACGAGTGCACCGATTATCCGGCCACGCGCGCGCAGGCGGAAAACAGCATGAACCTCACCACGCGGTGGGCGAAGCGCTCGAAGGCTGCGTTCGACACGCAGCCGCACCGCAAGGACGGGCAGGCGCTGTTCGGCATCGTGCAGGGCTCGACCTTTCCCGATCTGCGCCGGGCACATGCGGAAGCACTGGTGGATATCGGTTTTCACGGCTATGCGCTGGGCGGGCTGTCGGTGGGCGAGGAACAGAACCTGATGCTCGACACCATCGAGGCTGCCGAGCCGGTGCTGCCCATGGATCAGCCGCGCTATCTGATGGGCGTGGGCACGCCGGAAGATCTGGTGGAAGCGGTGCGGCGGGGCATCGACATGTTCGACTGCGTGATGCCGACCCGCTCGGGCCGCCACGGCCAGGCCTTCACCAGCCGCGGGCGGGTGGCGATCAAGAATGCGCGCCATGCGGCCGATCCGCGGCCCCTGGATGCGGACAGCCCGTGCGAAGCGGCCAATCTCTATTCACGCGCCTATCTGCATCACCTGTACAAAAGCGGCGAGTATCTGGCGGCGATGCTGATCACCTGGGCCAATGTGGCCTATTACCAGTGGCTGATGGCGCAGATGCGCGAGGCCATCGCCGAACAACGCTTCGAGGCCTTCGTTGCGGACTTCTATGCGAAGCGCGGAGAGGGCGATATTCCGCCGCTGTGAGGGCGGCTGAAAAACCCGCCTGCGCGCTTGACCCGCAGGCCACCGCCCCCTAGTTTCCGGCCTCTCACGAAAAGCCGGACGCGACTCCCGCGACCCGCATTCAGGGCCCGTAGCTCAGCTGGTAGAGCAACTGACTTTTAATCAGTAGGTCACAGGTTCGAACCCTGTCGGGCTCACCATATAACTCCCTGTTGTTATTAGTGCATTTCTGATAGCCGCTGTTTTCCAAACCATTCATTCCGAACGTTGATCAGTTGGACTTTCCGTTCGGAACGTTCATTCTGGGTTGCTAGTCGGTTGCACACGCGCACAGCAATGCCACGGGAGGACGTAACCAAGTGCCTGATGCAGGACAGAACCCTCCAGTGGTCGGCCAATTTATCGGCGACCTTCGTGGGACGGTAGTCGGTAACCTCTATGTAGAATTCATGCCGCTGGGCGACCGGTTGCTTATGAAGGTCCATGCGAATAGTGGCGATCAACCAGTGGTCATGTCTGGTTATGTTGAAGAGAAAACAACGCCACCTTCAGCAACACTGAACCTGACCGAAGAGGGGATGAAATCAGCCCGGGAATTGGGCGAAGCTCCAGTGGAGACCTTCATTCAGTTTGACAGGATAACAAAGGAGAATGTGAGCGGGCGTTGGGAGAACACCGCAGGCGACGCAGGGGTTTTTCGCTTAAGCCGTCAGGACACGGTCAACGACGAACCGGTCACAGCTCCCAAGAGCCCAGTCGAAATAGTAAGCCGCACTCATCAGTTCCCAAGGTTTTCGCTTTATCGCTCAGATCTAACCGATATTGTCTCAAAGTTGAAGGAGATCATCAGCACACCGAATGATGTCGTAATTCGGTTTGGTGCTGAGCGTCCCGACGATCTGACTTTCGCAGAGGACTTTTTCAACAAGACGAATCTTCGCGCCGAACTAGGGGCAATCCAGATCAGCCTCACCGACGCAAACGCTAGCGCGCCAAAGACCATTGTCGTCAACATCTCGAACGACATTGCACCGTCCGTAACGATCACGTCAGATGACAGAAGGTGGGTCGAGGGTGCGCTAGTGGAGATGAAAGAGCAGATGCGCCAGCACTATACTCTGTATCTCGACTGGTTTCAGCGGTATGCCTTGAACCTCAACGGAGTAGCTCTGCTGATTGCTATTGGGGCTTTGCCTGCGCTTCCCAACACAGCCAGCAGATATATTTTTTTAGCTGCGATTATTGGGCTGATAATTGGATACAAGCGAATCCACGATCGCGTAAATCGGGTGAGGATCTATCCCAAGGCTGAACGCAAAAACACACCTTACTTAGATTGGCCTCAGATCTTTACAGGTGTTGTTGGTGCTATTGTTGTTTCTGTAGCCGGCCTACTCGTCACGTTCTTCTCAGCGGATGGATTGACCGAAGTACTCGACTGGTTGTCGGAGATGTTGGCCGAGGGTGGGGCGCCTGACTCCCGTCAGGGTGGACCTAGAGAGACACCAGATTAGGGCGTGTTTTTTGTTCCGAACGGCATTCTAAACCATTGAAATTGCAGCGGTGCCCAACACTAGAATTGTTTGGAATGCCCTCAGAAAACTGCCATTTCTCCCTTTCTCTTAATCAGTAGGTCACAGGTTCGAACCCTGTCGGGCTCACCACCTTCCCGAAAATCACCGATTGACCGCCACCTGCACGGGCGGGCGCATGGACCTGCTGGTGCGGGGCGGGTAGGGTTTGGTGCAGCCGCTGGTTGCCGGGCTGGTGCATGCCGGGCGGGCTTGGGCGGATTGGAATTCATGCGCGGAGTGTGGCGTGTTCGGGGGAGCGCATCATGTGGAAATTCCTGATAACGGCGGTGTTGCTGGCGGTGGTGACGGCGGGCGCCATCCTGGCCGGGCAGCAGATGCAGGCCGGGCCGCAGGCCACGCAGATGACCGAGATGTCCTGCAGCTATCGCTCGGGGCTGGCGCAGGTGGAAGCGTGCACGACGCTCATCGAGGGGTCGGCGGACCGCGAGGATCTCGATGACGAGACGCTGGCCACCTATTACCTCAACCGCGCCAACGGGCACGCGAGCATCCGCGACTATGACAGCGCGCTGGCCGACTACGACGAGGCGATCCGCTATTACCCGGACGAGTTCCTGAACTATTACAACCGGGCGCGGGTGTTCCGGCTGATCGGCGATTATGAAGCAGCGCTGGAGGATCATGCGCGCGCCATCGCGCAGGACGAGGAAGAACCCGCCGCCTATACGCAGCGGGCACAGACCCTGTATCTCGCCAAGCGCTATGAGGAGAGCCTGCCGGACCTTGAGACGGCGCTGGAGATGGAGCCGGACAATGCGGCGACGCTGAACTCAATGGCCTGGACACTGGTGACGCTCAAGCGGGCCGAGGACGCGCTGCCCTATGCGGAGCGGGCACTCGAGAACGACAACGAGGAGGCCTCCGGCTCGCTTGATACCTATGCGCATATCCTCGCCGAGCTCGGCCGCAGCGACGAGGCGGTGGACTATTTCGAGAAGGCGGCGCGGGTGGGCGGCAATGGCTATGTGCGGCAGATCCAGAACGCGCTCATCCATCACGGGCTGCTGGACGCCGTTCCCACCGGCGTCTTCGACCTTGCCACGCGGGAGGCGGTGCGGGCCTGCGCGCAGAGCAATTGCCGGCTGCTGATCGGCATCGATGTGGAGATGGCGGAGCAATAGGCGCGGCCAGTGCCGGAAAACAGAAAAGGCCGGAGTCTGTGAGACAGGTCCGGCCTTTTCAATTGGTGATGAGCAGGCAGCCTAGTGGCTGACGGCGGGCTCCATGCCCTTGGCCTGCTCGATCCACTTGGCGACCGTGTCGGCGCTGGGCACGACGCGGGTGAGGTTCTTTTCCTCGTTGGTGGACTTCATGGTTTCGGCCAGGTTCTCGGCATTGCGGTGCTGGAGTTCCTTCACCGTGTCCACGCCCGCGGCTTCCAGAAGCTCGGCGAACTCGCCGCCGACACCGGAGATGCGCATCAGGTCGGCGTGGTTCACCCATTTGAGGATGAGTTTCTCCGACAGGCCGCTCTGGGCGGCGATATCGCCGCGGCCGTTGCGGGCGGCGCCGATGGCAAGCAGGTCTTCCGTCGTCTTGATGCCGGCCTTGGCCAGCGCCTCGGCATAGGCAGGGCCGACACCTTCAATGTCTTCAACAGGATAGCTCACGGGTGATTGTCCTTTCCCTAGAACGTCACGTTCATAATCTTGCCCCACGCAAGGGTCAGTTTAACCCGGTGGCCAGCATGTGCATGCTATTTTCACCGCCGCATGACAGTTCGCGCAGCCTTTGGGCTGGTGCCACAAAATGTAATGTTGTAACAGTTATCGAGTTGACGATGCGATTGATCTTCAAAGGCCGCCCGGCGCGGATATGGGCTCTAGCCGGGCTGATCGCCGCTGCCGTCATGGCAAGCGGGCAGACGCCGGTGCGGGCCCATCCGCATGTGTGGATCGACATGACGGTCACCTCGCAGTTCAACGAGGCGGGGGAGCTTACGGGCTTCACCCATGTGTGGACGTTTGACGAGTTCTATACGGTGTTCCAGCTCGAAGGCTTCAATCTCTCCGCCGGTGAGGCGCCCGGCGACGCACAGCTTGCGGATTACGCCGTGGAGATGACCGACAGCATTGCCCAGTTCGGTTATCTCATGCGCATCGAGGGCAGGGACGGGCGGCTTGAGGTCACAGCGCGGGACCAGTCGGCCCAGCTGCGTCCGGACCAGCGGCTGGAGCTGACCTTCACCGCGGAGTTGACCAAGCCTGTGGACGTGACCGACTGGCCGGTACGCTATTCGGTGTTTGATCCGGACTATTTCATCGAGATGCTGCATGTGCCGGAGACGGGGCTGCTGATGGCCGGATCGCCACCGGACAGCTGCACGCTGGACCTCGAAAAGCCGTCGCCGAGCTTCGAGATGATCAGCCTTGCCGCCTCGCTGGACCGCATGGACCAGGGGCCGGACACGCTGGGGGCCGTCTTCGCCGAGAACGTGACCATTGATTGCCGCCCCGACGCGGCGCGCACGGAACCTGCCGCGCCTGCGGTCAACTGATCGGAGACGGGACCGGGGATGGGGCACCTTCTTGCACGACTGATGCTGGCACTCGTGCTGCTGAGCAGCGTCCTGCCCGCCATGACACCGGCCCTGGCGCAGCTGGGAACGGATCGCAGCACCACCCCGCAAGTCACTGAAACAACAGCGTCTGAGCCGTCGTTCCTCACGCAAACGATTCTCTATATCCAGGCGGAGCAACAGCGCCTGCACCGGGCGCTGGCCGGCGCCATCCGCACCTTGAAGGCGGAAGGCTCCGTCACGGCAGCCTGGGCGCTGATCAGCCTGTCCTTTCTTTATGGCGTGTTCCATGCCGCCGGGCCGGGACACGGCAAGGCGGTGCTGTCCACCTATCTGGTGACCCAGCCAACGGCGCTGAAGAAAAGCCTGGCGCTGGCAGCCGCATCCTCCTTCATGCAGGGGGTGACGGCCATCGTTGTCGTGATGGGCGTCCTGACCGTGCTGGGGGTGGCGCTGCGCTCGTCCGGCATGATCGTGCCGTGGCTGGAAGCGGCGAGTTTCGCGCTGGTGGCCTGCGTCGGGGCGTGGCTCATCTGGCGGTCGCTGCGGGTGCTGTTCCCGCAGCTTGTGCCCGCCGGCGGGGGGCATCACCACCATCATCATGATCACGGGCCCGGGCATGCTCACGATCATGACCACGACCATGCCCACCACCACGACCATGACTGCGGCACCCATGGCTGCGGGCACACCCATATGCCGACACCGCAGCAGGCCAGCGCGGCCGGGTCGCTGCGGGAAATGACGGGCGTGGTCTTTTCCATCGGCGTTAGGCCGTGTTCCGGGGCCATTCTTGTGCTCGTCTTTGCCCAGGTCGCGGGCATGACGCTGGCGGGCATTGCCGCCGTCCTCGCCATGTCGGCGGGCACAGCGCTTGCCGTGGCCCTCATCGCGCTGGCTGCCGTGGGGCTGCGGGACGGGGCCTGGGCGGTGACGCGGCTCGATGATGCGCGCGTTGAGAAGGCGGTGCACTGGCTGGCGATTGCCGGCGGCGTGGTGCTGGTGCTGATGGGGTCGCTGTTCGCCTATGCGAGCGCCACCCAGGTGACGGCCAGCAACATCCTCATGTAGCTCTTGCGGCCTCATGCCGTGCGGCGTAGGTCTCGGGTCCCCAGACACCGAGACCGGAGACGCCCCATGAAGACCCGCGCCGCCCTTGCCGTTGAAGCCGGCCGCCCGCTTGAGATCGTCGATGCTGACCTTGAGGGCCCGCGCGAGGGGGAAGTGCTGGTGGAGATCATGGCCACCGGCATCTGCCACACCGACGAATTCACGCTCTCCGGCAAGGATCCGGAAGGCATCTTCCCGTCGATCCTCGGCCATGAAGGCGCGGGCATCGTGCGCGAGGTGGGGCCGGGCGTCTCGTCGCTTGCGGTGGATGATCACGTGATCCCGCTCTACACGCCTGAATGCCGGGAGTGCGAGTACTGCCACAACCCGAAGACCAATCTGTGCCAGAGCATCCGCGCCACGCAGGGGCAGGGGCTGATGCCGGACGGCACCAGCCGGTTCTCGGTCAATGGCCAGACGGTGCATCACTATATGGGCACCTCCACCTTCTCCAATTTCACCGTCGTGCCGGAGATCGCGCTGGCAAAGGTCCGCAAGGACGCGCCCTTCGACAAGATCTGCTACATCGGCTGCGGCGTCACCACGGGCATCGGGGCCGTGGTCAACACCGCAAAAGCCGAGGCGGGTTGCACCGCCATCGTATTCGGCCTCGGCGGCATCGGCCTCAATGTCATCCAGGGCCTGCGCATGGTGGGCGCGAAGATGATCGTCGGCGTCGATCTCAATGACGACCGCGAGGCCTGGGGCCGAAAGTTCGGCATGACCCACTTCGTCAACCCGATGAAAGTCACCGGTGACCTGACCGCGCATCTGATCGACATCACCGGCGGCGGCGGGGATTACACCTTTGAATGCATCGGCAACACCGATGTGATGCGGGTGGCGCTGGAAAGCGCGCATAAGGGCTGGGGCGAGAGCATTATCATCGGCGTCGCGCCCGCCGGGGCGGAGATTTCCACGCGCCCCTTCCAGCTCGTCACCGGCCGCTCCTGGCGCGGCACGGCCTTCGGCGGTGCGCGCGGGCGGACGGATGTGCCGCAGATCGTCGACTGGTACATGGACGGCAAGATCGAAATCGACCCGATGATCACCCACACACTGTCGCTCGAGGACATCAATAAGGGCTTCGATCTCATGCATGCGGGCGAAAGCATCCGCAGCGTGGTCGTGTATTAAGGGCACCGGCCGCGGCCTACGCTTCAGCCGTTTCCCCCTTCCGTAGCCCTCCGGCTTGACCGGAGGGCGAGCGGAATTGGTTGGGACGGGCGTGCCCACACCGAACCGCCCGCACGCGACGGGGTCGCTGCGGTCATGCCTGTCTGCCGCCCGGAGAGCCGGGATGCGCCTGACGCCTGCGAAGGCGCCGGAGAGAATGTGTGAGGGGTGTGCAGCCGTCAGGCGCATCCCCGCGCGGATGGTCGTCAGCGTCACCCGAACCAGGCGGGGCAGGCGTTACCCTGCTGATCCGTCCCGCGTCCCCGTCTTCCACCTCGCGCACTTTGGAACGGGCACGATCGACGTGGGGCCAGCTTTTTCAGGGCGTGACCGGGGCCGGGGTGAGGCTGCCCATGGAACATGCACCCGTTACTTGCATGTCGCGGCCCGGTGCGCGTGGCCCACGTTCCCAAGGACCCGCCTCTCACCCGACCTTCCGGGCATCCGCCCTCCCGCCCCAGATCCGGTCGGCCCGGCTGTCCGTGTGGCGGGAAGTCGTGGGGTGAGTATGCGGCATGGAGAGGCGGGCGGGGATAAGTCCGCTGCGGCTTCTACATTTCACCGCCTTCCCTCCGGCTTGACCGGAGGGCCCATCCGACTCTCGGACTCCCATAGACCCTCCGGTCAAGCCGGAGGGAGAGCGGGGGTGGGAGCAATGTTTGCCCCAGATTTGTCATTCCGCGACTTGATCGCGGAATCCAAGGCAGCCCACTCATGCCGTGCCGCGTTGCTCTGGACCTCGCGATCAAGTCGCGGGGTGACACGGAGAGGCGGAGCCAGCCCCTTATCCTAAAACTCCGCTTTCCCTCCGGCTTGACCGGAGGGTCTCTCTCAGTCTGCCTGAGCCTTCAGGAGATCCTCCGGTCAAGCCGGAGGATGAGCGGAGATGGGAGTGGTGCAGGGGCGCAGCTTTGCCTCCACGCCCCACCGATTCACGCACATGAAAACGGGCCGCTGATGCGTCAGCGGCCCGTATCGTTGTCACAGTAATTTCAACGCCTTACCGCGCCATGTTGATGATTTTGAGTTGAGTGAATTCCTCCAGCCCATCAGCGCCGAGTTCGGTACCGACACCGGACATCTTGGAGCCGCCGAAGGGGATCATCGGGTCGAGTTCGGCGTGCTTGTTCACCCAGATGGTGCCGGCGTCCATCTTGTCGGCCAGCGCATAGGCGCGGTCGGTGTCCTTCGACCAGACGGAGCCGCCGAGGCCGTAGGGCGATGCATTGGCACGAGCCACAGCGTCTTCCGGGTCGGAATATTTGATCACCGGCAGCACCGGGCCGAACTGCTCCTCATCCACCAGGCGGGTGCCATCGGAGATGTCGCGCACGATGGTCGGGCGGATGAAGTAGCCCTTCTGGTCCGGCGTTGTGCCGCCGGCAATGATCTGGCCGTCCTTGCGGGCGTCCTCGATCAGATCCTTCACCTTGTCGTACTGCATCTTGTTTTGCAGCGGGCCGAGCTGCGTGCCCTGCTCAAGCCCGTCGCCGATGATCGCGTCCTCGGCGAGCTTGGCAAGCTCGGCGCACATCTCGTCATAGATGCTCTCATGGACGTAGAGCCGCTTCATGGCGATGCAGACCTGGCCGGAATTCTGGAACGCCGACTGGAACAGCTGCGGCGCGGTCTCCTTCGGGTTCACGTCGTCGAGCACGATGCCCGCATCATTGCCACCAAGCTCAAGCGTGATGCGCTTGAGGAGGTTGGCGGCCCCGGCCATGACCTTGGCACCGGTCGAGGTAGAGCCGGTGAAGGAGACCTTGCGGATGTCGGGATGGGCCGTCAGCGGCGCCCCGAGATCATTGGCATCGGTGATGACATTGACGACGCCTGCGGGGACAATGTCCTTCATCAGCCCGGCGAGCTTGAGGGTGGTCAGCGGCGTGGTGGGGGCCGGCTTCAGCACCACCGTATTGCCGGCCAGCAGCGCCGGCGGCAGCTTGAAGGCCATGAGGATCATCGGGAAGTTCCACGGCACGATGGCCCCGATGACGCCCAGCGGCTTGCGGTGGGCTTCCACGCGCCGGCCTTCGCTGTCGTCCAGCACCTTCACCGGCATGTCGAGGCCTGCGAAGTAGCGCATGAAGGCGACGGTGCCGAGCACTTCGCCGGTGGCATCCTGCAGCGGCTTGCCCTGTTCCTGGGTCAGCAGGCGGGCGAAATCTTCGTAATTGGCTTCGACCGCATCCGCGATGGCGGTGATGACCTTGCGGCGCTGATCGATGGGAGTGGCGGCCCAGGCGGGGAAGGCTGCCTTGGCAGCCGCCACGGCGTCGTTCAGCTGCGCTTCGGAGGCGCGGGGCGCCTGGGTGAACACGGCCTCGGTGGCCGGGTTGATCACGTCCATGGTGCTGTCGCCATCGACGAGGTTGCCGCCGATCAGCAGCTTGTAGGCTTGCTCTGCCATTGTCGTTTCTCCCTGTCGGCCCGCAGCACTGACAGCCGCAGGCTCTTTCGTTCCCGCAGACCATATCGCGTATCAAAAATACGCANAATGGTTTTTGCGGCAGGGTCAGAAGACGCTGGGGACACCGGGGCCGAGCGGCAGCCCCATGGCCATCCAGATGACGAAGAGCAGGGTGGAACTGACACCGAAGGCAATCGCGAAGGGCAGCATGGTGGCCACCAGCGTGCCGATGCCGAAATTGGCGTCATACCGTTTGCCGACCACGAGGATGAGCGGGAAATAGGGCAGTAGCGGCGTGATCATGTTGGTGGAGCTGTCGCCGATGCGGTAGGCGGCCTGGGTGGCCTCCGGCGACAGGCCGAGCAGCATCAGCATGGGCACGAAGATGGGGGCGAGGAACGCCCATTTTGCCGAGGCGCTGCCCACGAGAATGTTGATGATGGCCGCCAGCAGGATGAGGCCGACGAGCAGCGGCGAGCCCTCTATGCCCAGCGACCGTAGGCCGTCTGCCCCCACCACGGCGGAGATCACGCCGAGGTTCGACCATTTGAACATGGCGATGAAATGGGCGGCGACGAAGGCCAGCACGATGTAGACGCCCATATCGGCCATCGAGTCCGACATGTATCGCACCACATCCTTGTCGGACCGGATGACGCGGATGGCGACGCCATAGGCGATGCCTGCCAGCAGGAAGGCAATGAACATGATGGCGACGAGGCTGCGCATCAGCGGCAGGAAGCTGCCGTCCGCCCCGCGCAGGGGATAGCCGGGGGCCCAGGCCAGCGCCGCTGTTGCGCCGATGACAGCGAGAATGGCCATGAGCGCTGCTTGAAGGCCGCGGCGCTCCATCCCGGCGATGTCGGCCTTGTCGGTTGCCTCCGGCGTGATGGTGGATCTCCAGGCCGGAAGGCGCGGCTCGACGAGGCGCTCCGTCACCCATGTGCCGACCAGCACGAAGAGCGGCACCAGCGCGATCATCAGGTAATAATTGGCGGTGATGTCCACCACATAGCCGGGTGCGGTGAGCTGCGCGGCTTCCTGGGTCAGGCCCGCCAGCAGCGGGTCAAGCGGAGTGAGCACGAGATTGGCGGAGAAGCCGCCCGCGACGCCGGCAAACCCCGCGGCAAGCCCCGCCACCGGGTGACGACCCGCTCCCATGAACAAGGCCGCGCCGAGCGGGATCAGCACCACATAGCCCGCATCAACCGCCAGCGATGACATGATGCCGGCAAAGACGAGGGCGGCTGTGAGCAGGCGCGGGGAGACATTGGAAACAAGCCCGCGCAGGGCCGCGGTGAGGAAGCCTGTCTTCTCCGCGACGCCGACACCGAGCATGACCAGCAGCACATAGCCCAGCGGCGCGAAGCTGGTGAAGGTCTTGGGCATCTCCACCAGCAGGCGCTGAATCATGTCACTGTCGAGGAGGCTCTTCGCCACCACCACGTCGCCGGTGCCCGGATGCGGGACGGAGACACCCGCGCCCGCGGCCAGAACCGAGGCGATGACCACCAGGACGATGAGGATCGCGAACAGGGTCACCGGGTCCGGCAGGGCATTGCCCGTCCGCTCCACCCAGTCGAGCGAGCGGGTGAGGGCGGTGCGGCGCGGCGGCTGGTCGGTCATTGTGCTGGTCCCCTGTGCCAAGGTGCGGCGCAGGCGGCGCCGATTCCCTTGTACAGTCTACCCCCGTCGCAGGGAGACCGGCAGCAGGCTTGCCACGAACAGGGCCGCGGCCACCACGACGATGGAAGGGCCTGACGGCGTGTCCACGTAAAGCGACAGCATGAGCCCGCCGACAGCAGCGGTGGCGGCAATGACGGTTGCCAGCACGGCCATCTGCTCCGGTGAGCGGGCAAGGCCGCGCGCGGAGGCAGCAGGGATGATCAGCAAGGCTGTTACCAGCAGGACGCCGACGATCTTCATGGCAACGGCGATGACGACGGCCAGCAGCAGGACGAGCGCCAGCCTGTAGAGCGGGGCGGGGATGCCTTCGGCGGCGGCCAGTTCTTCATCCATGGTGACCGCCACCATGCGGCGCCACAAGCTGACGAGGACCGCTAGCACACCGGCTGCGAGACCAAAGATCAGGGCCAGGTCGCTGACGGAGACCGCAAGCACGTCGCCGAACAGATAGGCCGTCAGATCCACCCGGACGCCGGGTGTCAGCGCAATGACGATGACACCGAGGGCGAGGGTGGAGTGGGCAAGGATGCCGAGCAGGGCATCAAGCCCGATGCCGACGCGCCGCTCCATGGCCAGCAGCAGAAGCGCCACGCTGACGGTGACCGCCGCGACGCCGATGGTGAGGTCGATGCCCAGCACGATGCCGAGGCCGATGCCCAGCAGCGAGGAATGCGCTGTGGTGTCGCCGAAATAGGCCATGCGCCGCCACACGACGAAACAGCCGAGGGGTGCTGCCATCACCGCCACCCCGAGGGCCGCAAGGATGGCGCGCACGAAGAAATCATCCAGCATGGTGGTGGTCTTTTTGATGGTCGTGGTCGTGATCGTGACCGCATCCATGCGGCATCTCTTCGCCGGACAGATCGTGCTCGTGGTCGTGCTGGTGTTCGTAGAAGGCCAGCGCCTCTGAAGCACGCGGGCCGAACAGGCGCACATATTCCGCATGCTGAGAGACCTCATGCGGCTGGCCGGTGCAGCAGACATGGCCGTTGAGGCAGATGACCTTGTCGGTGGCGGCCATGACCACGTGCAGATCATGGCTGACCATCAGGACGCCGCAGCCACGCTGATCACGAATGGTCTTGATGAGTTCGTAGAGCGCCAGCTCGCCTGCGTGGTCCACACCGGCGACGGGCTCGTCCAGCACCAGCAATTGCGGGTCGCGCAACAGGGCGCGGGCCAGCAGCACACGCCTGAACTCGCCGCCGGACAGGGTATGCACCGACTGGTCCACGAGGTGGGCGACGCCCGTTTCTTCCAGCGCCTCGATGATCAGGTGCCGGGGCCTGCGGGCCGCGCCGGTCATCAGGCGGGCGACGGTGACGGGCATCATCGGGTTGAGCTCAAGGCGCTGGGGCACATAGCCGATGGTGAGGCCCTGCACACGCTGCACACTGCCGGCCGAGATCGCGCGCGTGCCGAGCAGGGCGCGGACCAGGGTTGTCTTGCCGCCGCCATTGGGGCCGATGATGGTGACGATCTCACCTTCATCGACGCTCAGGCTGATGTCGTGCAGCAGGGTGCGGCCGCCGATCGTGACGGCGAGGCCGCTTGCTTCGATCAGATGGCTCATCCGGTGGCGCTTTCGCGGCAATGGCTGCACAGGCCGGTGACCTCGACGGTGGTTTCACGCGGGGTGAAGCCGCTGTCCTTCGCTGCTTTCGCCACGGCCTTGTCAATCGTGGTGGAGGCGAATTCCGCCACCTGCGAGCAGTTGGTGCAGATCATGATCATTGGCCGGTGTTCATGGCCCGCATGGGGGCAGGCCATGAAGGCATTGAGGCTCTCAATCTTGTGGGCGAGACCGTGGCTCACCAGAAAATCAAGCGCGCGGTAGATCACCGTCGGGGCCGGGCGGCGGCCGCGCCAGTCGATGCGCTCCATGATGTCATAGGCACCCTGGGCCTGGTGGTCATCCAGCAGGACTTCCAGCACGGCCCGGCGATCCGGCGTCAGGCGTGCCTTCTTGCGGGCAAGCATGGCCTCGGCCTGAGCCAGCGCCTCGCTGCGGCACCGGGCATGGTCATGGGTCGTGCTGGGAAATGCGGAGGTTTCGGTCATCTTGATATCAGGCCGCGCCTGGCCGACAGCGGCGCGCTGCGCCGGGTGAATTTGTTGTCAGTGACCATCTGTTACACTATAACAAAACAAATTTCTTGCCAGAAGGTACAGACAATGCGCGTTCTCGTCCAATCCCTGATTGTTTCACTGGGCCTTGTGTCCGCGTCTGCGGCTGTTGCCGCGCCGAAGGTGACGGCGACGATACCTGCCGTCCATTCCATCGTCAGTGGCGTGATGGACGGTGTCGGCACGCCGAAGCTTCTGATTCCGGGCGGCGCGTCTCCCCATACATACAGCCTCAAGCCGTCTGACGCACAGGCATTGTCGGAAGCCGAGCTGGTGGTCTGGGTCGGCCCGCAGATCGAAACCTTTCTTGTCGAGGATCTCGACACGCTGGCACCAAAGGCAAAGCACCTGGCCATGACCGGTGTGGACGGCATCACGCTCCTGGAGATCCGCGAAGGCGGTATCTGGGATGCCCATGCCCATGACCACGGTGACGGGCATGATCATGACGCGCACGAACACAAGGAACATGATCACGACGCGCATGATCATGGTGAACACGACCATGACCATGCCAAGCATGACGACCATGATCACGAGGCACATGCAAAGCATGAGGATGATCATGGTCACGAACATGACCACGCCAAGCATGACGACCACGATCATGACAGCCACGCCAAACATGACGACCATCATGGCCATGGCGACGAGACCGACGGGCATGTCTGGCTCGACCCGGCCAATGCGGTGGTCCTCGGCAAGGCCGTGGCCGAGGCACTGAGCGCCATCGACCCGGACAATGCCGCGACCTATGCGGCCAACCAGCAGGCGCAGGCTGCGCGGCTGGCAGAGCTCGACGCGGCAACCGCCACCCGTCTTGAAGCCGTGGCGGACGTCCCCTTCATCGTCTTCCACGACGCCTATCAGTATTTCGAAGCCCGCTACGGCCTGTCCGCCGTCGGCTCGGTCACCGTGTCAGCTGACGTGGCGCCGGGCGCGGCGCGCATCCGCGAGATCCAGGAGCGCATTAAGGACCGGGGCGCCAAATGTGTGTTTGCCGAACCGCAGTTCGAGCCGCGCGTGCTGACCGCCGTGCTGGAAGGCAGCGAAGCCAAATCCGGCGTGCTGGACCCGGTGGGGTCTGACATCGATCCGGGTGCCGGGTTCTATCCGGCGCTGATCACCAAGCTGGCAGACGACATGATCGCCTGCCTCGGCGAGCAGTCCTGACGGACGCTCAGCCGCCGAAGGATCGCAGGGCGAACCAGTAGCTGCCGGCAAGGCAGAGCAGGGACGCCGCTGCAATCCGGATACCGGCCTGGCGCGGCGCGCTGATCAGCGGGCCCGCCAGCACCGCCACGCCCCACAGGGCGGCGACAAAGACGACCTGCCCGATCTCCACCCCCACATTGAAGCTGAACAGTGCCAGCGCCAGCCGCTCCTGCGGCAGGCCAAGCTCCAGCAACACGCCTGCGAAGCCGAAGCCGTGAATGAGGCCGAAGATGGTGGTGACCGCCGGCAGCAGCCTGCGCGCCAGATCCGCGTCGCGGGTGAGCCACAGATAGCCGGCCGTCAGCAGCAGCAGCCCCAGCCAGACCGCCGCGCCCAATTGCGCGCCGGTGAAAGCAGCCACACTCGCCAGCAGGCCGATGAGCAGGGCCGCGCCGCCAATGCCGCGCAGCGTCATGCCTGACGGCGCGACGAGGGCTTCCACGGCGACCAGCACGATGGTGAAGGCGATCAGCGCCTCGACCACTGGTGGATTGGGGACGGCGAGGCCGAGCACCGTCATCGTCAGCGTGATGCTGTGGCCGATGGTAAAGCCCGTCACCACGAAGACCACGTCCCGCAGGCGGCGGCACAGCAGCAGCAGGCCGACCAGGAAAGCGAGATGGTCGATGCCAATCCAGATGTGTTCGGCCCCGAGCTTGATGTAGCGCCAGGCGGTTTCGCCCGCGCTTTCCTGCAGCGGTGCCACGTCACCGTCACGGGTGAAAGCAAAATGGGCAGTGCGGCCGGTTGCCGTCATCAGCTGTTCTTCAAAGCCACCATCACTGGCCCGGGCGCGGGCAAAGTGAATGTGACGGCTGGCGATGGGGAAGAAGGCGTTGTTGGTATAGGCGACGGGCGCCTCCGCCGTGCCGGGCGGACAAATAAAGCGCAGCTCGAGCGCGATGTCGGATGCCGAGGCGCGGACCGGTCTGGGCGCTCCAGCCGCCCCGCAGGGCGCATCTCCGCGCTGCACACTCAGCTGTTTCAGCAAATGCGTGGCCAGCAGGGCCTCGAGACTCTCCGCCTGCGGATCAAGCACGCCGAGGCGCGTGACCTCGCGGGCCGGGACCCGGTAGGTGATCTCAATCTCGTCACCGTCAACGCTGAGGGACGACATCGACTGGCTGCGCGTATGGGCGTCGGCTGCCGAAGTGACCAGCGTGGCAGCGAGCAGCACCAGAACGGCCAGCAGTGCGGCACCGGCGTGACTGCAGCGGAGGGGCAGGGCTGTCACCGGGCGATCTCCGGCACGTCTTCCGGCGCGGCCGTGTAGCCCTCGGCAAAGGCGATGTCGGCGCGGCCCCACAGCCAGTTGAGATAGGTGCGCAGGGCCGCGTCATCCCGGCGGCGGGCGTGTTCGGCGGCGACGAGCGCCCGGACCTCCTCGAAGGGACGCGGTGTGCCCGCATCCACCTCACGCAGATGGATGAGCGCGATGCCGCCGGGCACCGGGACCGGCGCACTTGTGTCTCCCGGTTTGTGCGACCGCACGGCTGCGAGCGCGGACGGGCCCGTATAATCACGCAGCTTGGCGGGCGGCAACAGTGTGTCCGGCAGGGCGAGGGCGGGCCTGTCTCCGAAGCGCGCTGCGACGTCGCCGAAAGGTGTGCCTTCATCGAGTGCCGCCTGCGCGTCAGCCAGCTTCTGCTGCTGGCCGTCACCGTTCGCGAGGAAGAGCTGAGCCACGCGATAGCGAGCGCTGCCGGAAAACAGCGCCGGACTTTCCTCATAGAGGCGGCGGGGCTCTTCTTCCGGCGCCTCGCTGTCGGCGGCTTCGGCGAGGATGCTGGAGATCATCGCATTGACTATGGCCTTGCGGACGGTGTTGTCGCTGTCCACGAGGCCGACTTCGATGCCGCGCTGGATCAGCAGTTCCTCGTCGATGAGGCGGGCCAGGATGCGGGCGCGGTCCGCGTCGGTGAGCGCATTGCGCTTGTCGGCGGCGACCGCTTCCGTTGCCAGGGTGAGATCATCCGCCGTGACCGAGGCGCCATTCACCGAGGCGGCGAGACCTTGCTCGCCGCCCCAGTCATCGAACGGGTTTTCGGCCAACGCGCCCCACAGCCCGAGGGCCAGGCCACAGGTCACGGCGGCACCGGCGATACGCTGCCGGAAATGGGATGTCACGATAGGTCTCCGATCAGCCGCGATGGGTGAGATAGATCGGCGACGACCAGGCACGGTGACCCACATCGGCCGTGCAGGCATCATCCGCGTCGGTGCGGTAATCGGCGTAGCACGGGTTCACCTTGATGCAATTGCCGTCCGCGTCGAATTCACAGCGGAGATTGGCCCCATTGATGGCCGGGGTCTTCTCCTGCACCGCGCGGGCATAATAGAGCGTGTCGCGGCCCATGGTTTCATATTCCGGGTCGGTGAAGGTGAAGGTACAACCCGCCTCGTCAGGCTCGCACTGATGGGTGATGAAGGCATCGTCGATAAGCTCGGCGACATCTTCGGTTCCATCGATCTGCGGCCGGATACGGATGATCTCGATACGGTCGATCACATGCCGGGTGTCGGTGGGGTTGTAGCATTCACCCCGGCAGAGACTGTCGAACCGGTCCTGCGGCATGGAGGCTTCGGCGCTGTCCGGACAGCCGGGCTTCTGCTTGAACGCCCCCACGGCCTTGACGCGGAAAGTGGGGCTCTTGCTCCGCTCCACGGTCGCGCCCATTGACGCGACGACGACGGGCTCGGCATCAGACAGCACCGGTGCGGCTGTGTCCTCCGCGGCAGCGGCCGCCTCTTCCGCACCAGCAGTGTCAGCGTCGACCATGTCGGCTTCAGAATCCCCGCCCATCTCAGGCGCGGGGAGTTCCACGGGGTCGATCATGTCGAACCACAGCAGGATGCGCGGCCCTGATGTGCCGTAGGTCTCCTTGCGCTTGAAGGCATCGAAGATGGCACCGCGGTCGCGGCCTTCGGAATGCACGGCAGCAAGGCCGCCTGCGGTCCAGAACGAGCCCTGGCGCTCGAACTCAGTGAGCTGGAAGCCCGGCACATCCGCAATGTCCTCACGGGTCAGCGGCTTGGAGTAGGGCAGCGCCTCCTGCTTCTTCAGGTTCTGGCGGTCCGCCCAGACCTTGCTGCGGGGGCCGCGCGCGTCCGACTGATACTCCCGGTCCACCGCCTTGTAGCCGGTGCCGGGACGGGCACGGTGGGTGTCGCTCGAGGCGATGAAACCCCAGTTGAAGCGCTTGGGATTGTCCGGGTCATCCAGATTGCTGACCGCCAGGCCGTATTGCACCGAGGTGCCGGGCCGGTGATTGAAGGGCGGCAGGAAGCAGTCGCGGCACTGGCCTGCGTCCAGATATTCGGACGGGTCCTCGCCGGTGATTGTCAGATGGCCGGCAATCGAGAGCTGCGCGAAATTATGGCGGGCTTCCTCGGCGCGGGTGGTGCAGGTGGCTTCGTCCTCGCCTGCTTCCTCGCAGCGGGCGCGGATGATTTCACCGGCGCGCCAGCAGGTCGGCAGGTAGTTGTG